>ERZ1674082.316-NODE-316-length-10797-cov-7.654534_pt1 | contig 10797 bp, 8 predicted proteins | sample MGYA00581118_ERZ1674082 | MGnify/ENA primary metagenome ERZ1674082 (study PRJEB41354, sample SAMEA4873329) | human saliva metagenome | biome: human-associated habitat [ENVO:00009003]; feature: mouth environment [ENVO:08000002]; material: saliva material... | reverse complement strand
GGCCACAAGAGCTGTTCCAATTTCACCATAAGCACCGATTGCTGTGTCTTTATTCTTATAAACACCAATCACACGATAATCATTGTTTCCAATAGTAACCACTTGGTTAAGGGCATCCCCATTCGTCTCAAAGAGTTTTTTAGCCACCATCTAATCAATGACAATAACTCGCGAAAAGTTTTTATAATCATTGTCTTGCAAGGAACGTCCTGTCAACATCTCTAACTTTTTAGCTTTAAAGTAACCCTGACTGGCACCTGTGATATTAACATTCTTTACGGTCTTTTTTTGGAGGGAAATAGAGGAAGTTAGGCTGTTAGTCACAAAATAACTATCAATACCAGGCGTCTGCCTAGCCACTTGCTCTAGCCAAACTTCTTTAACCAGTTTGGTAGGTTTTGCCAAATCTGCATAAGCAGGATCTAGCTTCTCAGCCTTTAGTGTCTCGCCATCCTTAAAGGATTTTTTAGCCATGGTAATAACTTTTTTGAACTTCTTTCAGCCCTGATGCAATTTTTTGTTGCTTGGCATCGGCATTACCAAGTTTGACCCTAACTTGCTTGATTTTCTGAGTCTCATCATCGTAAAGCCAGACATAGTTGTCAGTGCCTTTCTTGCTCACAGAAGTTACAGGAACCAACAAGACATCATCATTTGTCACTTCAAGATATACATTAAAACCTTGCTTAAGTTTGCCGATGGAGCTAGTCAATTGAACCTTATATTCATACTGGGAACCTGACTGACCTGAATTGCCAGATGTCCCATCTGACTGACTGGCATTTTGCTTAGGATAATTGGAAACGTAGCTGACTTTACCTGTCCAAGTTTGATCTGGGTATACTTTGGAAGCAATCTTGACCTTTTGACCTACTGAAATATTTGGAATATCATATTCTGTTAAGGTCCCTTGAATCTCAAATTGGCCTTCACTTGTACACGAACTAGAGTTTAGCTCTCTTTTGAAGTAGGGCCCACAGAGTCCGCAACCTCTACGACTGTTCCATTAACATCTGAAACAATGATGGTTTGGTTGAGGACATCTTGCGCCTTTTCTAGATCTGATGCTGCATTAGCAACGGCATCATTATAATCTTGCAAGGTTTGGTAATTACTTGCCTCAGTTTGCTGACGCTGTTGAGGTCTGACTGTAGGCGTTGAATCATCCTCATACGAATTACTATTTGTTTGCGTTGAAACCAAAGGAGCTGTTCCATACTGTTGGAAAAAATTGCAGTCACGATCTTGCCATATTATAAGCACGACTATCTGTATCATAGGCTGCTTAGGCTGATGTGCTGTCATATTGGATCAATTGCTGAGCAACACTAATTTTCTCACCAACATAGACTGTCACAGATGCATTTCGTCCAATAGTATTGTCAAAATAAACGTACTGTTCCGATTTTGCCCTCACCATACCAATTAGAAGAGCGGACTAGGCAAGTTGTTCCTTTTTTACCTTCAATAATCCAAACTCTTTTTGATTTTTAATAACTTTGGACTGATTTTCTTTCACATAAGTCTCTCATTCTGATTGTGTTCTATAGATATAGAAATTGTGATGTTTTTAATATTCCGTGTCAATGAGTTCCATCACACCATAGTGCAACTTTTGATTGGGACGAACCTGACGTTCAAAACCAAGTTCCTCAAAAACAGAGTCACGAAAATGTGCCTTGATGATAATTCGTTCTCGGCCAACACGTTTAGCCTCATCGAGCCATTCTCGCGTTAAGCGACTGCCATTGGCCAGAGGTTTGATAGCATTTAGATTTTCTGATTCCTTTATGGTCTCTGAAAACATAGGATCAGCATAGATAATATCAAAAGAATGATCAGTCTGAGATTTTAAAAAGGTTAAACTATCACTCTTAACAGCCTTAATAGACCGCATGGCCTTTTCAATCTGCTTATTATCCGTCTGATAAGTTGCCAGACCACGAGAAACCACCTGAAAAATCACTTCTTGACTCTCAAGGGCTGTCACCCTATTTCTCACTGCTGCCATCACTAGACTATCTGAAGCCAACCCCATGGTCGTGTCAAGAATAGACTTGGGAGATTGCCCCAAAAGACTAATTAAAGCATCATGTGGAGCCTTAAGCCGAAGGACAGCCGTATCTGGATGAAAGGTCAACTCACTGGCATCTGCATTGACAAAAGACAATCTGTCCTTATATAGAAGATAAAAGGGGCCAAATCGTTCCAGACATTTGGATAAAGACAACTTGCGTCGTGGCTGATAGTCAGCTCCTAGTTCGCTAGCTAATTCTTGAGCACGTGCAATTAAGGACTCGTTTTCACGTAAAGATGTCGTAATAATCATGTTTCTAGTATAGCAGAATCTTAGGAAACAAAACTATAACCTAAGCTTTCATTTTTAACTTCTTAGCTTACATTCGTGTAAGAAAAAAGCCCCAGAAAAGCTGAGACTCAAAATATTATTATACTATTTTAAAATATGAAATGAAACAAGAAGCTCTGGAGAGATTATGAAATAGATTTTACGAACCTAGTAACCTTACACAGAAACTTTCCTAAGTGATAAAAACGCCTGAATCGATTAGTTTCAGACGTTCGGAAGTTTTGAGTCATGGAACTTCGCAGAAGGTCGCTGACGTCCGCCATCACCCGAGGAAAGTCTCAAAAGAAAACTTTGTCTTCAATAAAAGCCCCAGCAAAGCTGAGACTCAATATTGTGTTTAGATAGCTTCTGTTGTAAAGCTGCGGCTTTCAAGCACACGCACCATAGCATCTGCTGTATCAAGGGCTGTGAAGAGTGGAATTCCTGCTTCAATAGCTGAACTACGGATAGCTGCTCCATCTTCGTCATAAGTACGTTTGTTACCAACTGTATTGATAATAGCTTGTGCTTTACCTGTACGAACGAGGGCTGGAATGTCATTGTCATCGTTTTCACCCAACTTGTTAACAAGCGTTGCGTGAACCCCGTGTTCATTCAAGAACTTAGCTGTTCCTTCAGTTGCGTAGATACCATAACCGATAGCATCGAAACGACGAGCCAAGTCAAGGGCTTCTTCTTTGGTATCGTCATGAATAGTAAAGATGACGTTACCAAAGGTTGGCAAGTGGAGGTAAGATGCTTCAAAGGCTTTATAGAGCGCTTTTTCAAGAGTCACATCTGTACCCATAACTTCACCAGTTGATTTCATTTCAGGTCCAAGGAGACTATCTACCTGAGCCAATTTTGTGAATGAAAAGACTGGTGCTTTGACATGGACATGGTTACTTTCTGGATAAAGACCATCTTTGTAACCTTGCTCAGCCAATGATTTACCAAGAATCAAGTTTGTAGCAACTTGAGCCATTGGGATATCAGTCACCTTAGACAAGAATGGTACTGTACGGCTGGCACGTGGGTTAACCTCGATAACATAGACTGTTTCGTCCTTAATAACGAACTGGATGTTCATCATACCGATACAGTTAAGACCGATAGCCAAACGTTTCGTGTAATCAGCGATAGTCTCTTGGATTTTCTTAGAAAGAGTTTGTGGTGGGTAAACCGCCATTGAGTCCCCTGAGTGAACCCCCGCACGTTCGATGTGTTCCATAATACCTGGAATTAAGACATCCTTACCATCAGAGATGGCATCCACTTCACACTCACGTCCTATGATATAGCTATCAACAAGGACTGGGTGGTCTGGACTAGCCTTAACGGCTGTGCGCATGTAAGAACGAAGGTCATCTTCATTTTCAACAATTTCCATAGCACGTCCACCCAAAACGTATGATGGACGAACAAGAACTGGGAAACCAATCTTACGAGCCGCTTCAACTGCTTCTTCTTCATTTGTCGCTGTTTGTCCTGGTGGTTGTGGAATGTCAAGATCTTTAAGAGCCTGTTCGAAGAGGTCACGGTCTTCTGCACGGTCAAGATCAGCAACCTGTGTGCCCAAGATTTTCACACCTGCTTTAGACAATGGCTCTGCCAAGTTGATGGCTGTTTGTCCACCAAACTGAACCACCACACCCTTAGGTTGTTCCAATTCAATAACGTTCATCACGTCTTCGAAGGTCAATGGTTCAAAGTAGAGTTTGTCTGACACTGAGAAGTCTGTTGAAACTGTCTCAGGGTTAGAGTTCATGATGATGGCTTCGTAGCCAGCAGCTTGGATAGCTTTTACAGAGTGAACTGTCGCATAGTCGAACTCAACCCCTTGTCCGATACGGATAGGACCTGAACCAAGAACGATGACCGATTCTTTATCAGATTTGATTGACTCATTTTCCCACTCGTAAGTTGAGTAAAAATATGGTGTTGATGATTCAAACTCAGCCGCACAAGTATCAACCATCTTGTAAACAGGAACAATGTTGTTTTCCAAACGTGTCGCACGTACTTGGTTAGCTGTTTGATTCCAAAAATCAGCAATCTTACGATCAGAGAAACCGTTACGTTTAGCTTCTTTCAAAACATCAACATCGCCTACGTGAGTAGCCAATTCTTGTTCCAATTCGAAGATGTGGAGCAATTTATCAAGGAAGAAGATATCAATCTTAGTCAACTCTGATAATTCTTCAATAGTGTAACCACGACGAATGGCCTCAGAAATATAGAAGAGGCGGTCGTCTTGAGCTTTAACAACTTTTTCAACCAAGGCATCGTCTGTTACTTCGGCAAGCTCAGACATTTCATTGTGGTAAACTCCGATTTCAAGTGAACGGCATGCTTTAAGAAGTGACTCTTCAATGTTACGACCGATAGCCATAACTTCACCTGTCGCTTTCATCTGAGTACCGAGACGACGTTCACCGTGTTCAAATTTATCAAATGGGAAACGTGGAATCTTAGCAACCACATAGTCAAGGGCTGGTTCAAACATGGCATAAGTTGTACCAGTGACTGGGTTAATCATTTCATCAAGTGTCAAACCAACAGCAATCTTAGCCGCCAATTTAGCGATTGGATAACCAGTGGCCTTTGAGGCAAGGGCTGATGAACGTGATACACGAGGGTTTACTTCGATAACATAGTACTTGAAGCTATGTGGGTCAAGCGCCAACTGGACGTTACAGCCACCCTCAATTTTAAGGGCACGGATAATCTTCAAGCTGGCATCACGAAGCATTTGGTTTTCAATATCTGATAAGGTTTGCGTTGGGGCAAATACGATTGAGTCCCCTGTGTGGATACCAACTGGGTCAAAGTTTTCCATGTTACATACCACAAGAGCATTGTCTTCGGCATCACGCATAACTTCGTATTCGATTTCTTTGAAACCAGCGATCGAACGCTCAATCAAACATTGGGTTACTGGTGACAATTTCAATCCATTTTCAGCGATTTCACGGAGTTCTTCTTCGTTAGCACACATACCACCACCAGTACCACCAAGGGTAAAGGCTGGACGAACGATAACTGGGTAGCCAATCTCTGTCGCAAAGGCAACTGCTTCTTCAACCGTATTTACAATTTCTGATTCTGGAATTGGTTGTTCCAACTCTTCCATCAATTGTTTGAAAAGGTCACGGTCTTCGGCTTGGTCAATGGCAGACAATTTTGTTCCCAAAAGCTCTACTCCAAGCTCATCAAGAATACCAGCTTTTGACAATTCCATGGCCATATTCAAACCAGTCTGTCCACCAAGTGTTGGCAAGAGGGCATCAGGACGCTCTTTACGAAGAATACGTGTGACAAACTCAAGCGTAATAGGTTCAATGTAAACCTTGTCTGCGATTTCCTTATCAGTCATGATAGTCGCAGGGTTAGAGTTAACAAGAACAACACTGTAGCCTTCTTCTTTCAAAGCCAAGCAAGCTTGCGTACCAGCGTAGTCGAACTCAGCAGCCTGACCAATGATAATAGGACCAGACCCGATAACCATAATTTTTTTAATATCAGAACGTTTAGGCATATTTAAGATACAAAGGACGACCAGAAAGCGCTAGGATTTTAGGCAATCGTTGCAGGATGCCAGCATCCAAAACGATTGTTCTAAATTCCGAGCTTTCCGTCCGTGTTCAGTTTAAGATAATATTTTTAACATGACGCTTTTAACTTAATAAGGAATCTGTAACTCCTTGTAATCAAAGCAAGCATCACTAAAATTGAAAACAATACAGTTTAATTAGTCTCTTTAACTGAATACAAGTCCTTAATTCTCCTTTCTATTTGACAACTCTCTGGTTGTCATTAAATAAGGTAGTAGACTGGGGAAAACAAGGGTCACACCCCATTATAGTCACTAGACAGTTGCAATTAACGACGTGCATTTTCAGCTTGGAAAGCATCAATCAATTCTAAGAACTCATCAAAGAGATAGCTCGCATCGTGTGGACCAGGCGCTGCATCTGGGTGGAATTGCACTGAGAAGGCAGGGAAGTCACGGTGACGAACACCTTCAACTGATTTATCGTTAATCTCTTCGTGCGTTACCATGAGGCACTCTGGAAGTGTGTCACGGTCAATGGCATAACCATGGTTTTGGCTGGTGAAATCAACACGACCAGTCGCAATTTCACGAACCGCATGGTTAAATCCACGGTGACCAAACTTCATCTTGTAGGCCTTGGCACCATTCGCCAAACTAAACAGCTGGTGACCCATACAAATACCAAAAATTGGGATTTTGCCTTGGATGCCACGAATCATATCAAGTGCATGAGGCACATCTTCAGGGTTACCTGGACCATTAGATAACATCACACCATCTGGATTGAGATGGAGAATTTCTTCAGCTGTGATGTCATGAGGAACAACCATCACATTACAATCACGTTTTGAGAATTCACGTAAGATTGAGTGCTTCAGACCAAAGTCAACCAAAACAATATTTTTACCAACACCAGGTGCTGGGTAGGCTGTCTTAGTCGATACCTGCTCAATATTGTTGGTTGGCAAAACAGTGGCACGCAATTGATCTTGCAAGTGCTCAATGCTGTCTCCAGGTTTAGCCAAAGTCGCCTTCATGGTACCATGTTGACGGATAATCTTAGTCAAAGCACGTGTATCAATACCAGAAACACCCGGGATGTTTTTAGCTTTCAAAAACTCATCCAAGGTCATTTGGTTACGCCAATTGCTGGCACGACGGCTAGCCTCTGAAACAACCACTCCCTTAGTTGTTGGCGTGATTGACTCATAGTCATCACGGTTAACCCCATAGTTTCCAACCAGTGGATAAGTAAAAGTCAAAATTTGACCGTTGTAAGACTGGTCAGTGATAGATTCTTGATAACCCGTCATACCAGTATTAAAGACGATTTCACCCGTCACATCCACATCAGCACCGAAGGCCTGACCTTCAAAAATAGTGCCGTCTTCTAAAATAAGTAAACGTTTTGCCATTATAGTAAATTGTTCCTTTCACTTAGAACAAGGCCCGTCTCAAGTCTAAAGCAAACAACAATAATGCAGCTGAGCCAAAAAGTAATTCGTTTGCACAAGGCTTAGGGCATGTTCTTTTTCGTCTGATTCTCTCAGGAATCTGTTAACGTTGTTTACGCTTTGCCATTTAAAATAGCTTCGATAATCGCCATACGGACAAAGACTCCATTTTGCATCTGAGTAACGATACGTGCCTTAGGTGCCTCAACCAAGCTGTCAGCAATTTCCACATCACGATTAACCGGAGCTGGGTGCATAATGATTGCTTGATCTGCTAACTTGGCATAACGTTCTTCAGTCAAACCATAGAGAGTATGGTACTCTTCTTTTGAAAATCCTTTGTCATTCCTATGACGTTCGTGCTGAACACGAAGCAACATGAGTACATTCAAGTCCTCAATGACGTCGTCAATGGCCACATGCTGACCATAAACATCAAACTCACTTGAATACCACTCTGTAGGGCCAGCAAAATAAATCTGTGCTCCCAAACGCTTGAGAATTCGCATATTTGACTTAGCTACACGCGAATGCGTAATATCGCCTGCAATACAAATCTTTAGATTTCCAAAAGTTCCGAACTCTTCATAAATTGTCATCAAATCAAGCAAACACTGACTTGGGTGTTGCCCAGAACCGTCACCACCATTAACAATAGAAGTCTGAATAGTCCTACTGTCAATCAACTGCTTGTAGTAATCGACTTCCGAGTGGCGAACCACACAGATATCAACACCCAAAGCAGACATCGTCAAAATCGTATCATAGAGGGTTTCACCCTTATTTACTGAGCTAGTCCCAGCATCAAACTCAATCACGTCCAATCCAAGTTTTTTCTCAGCTACTTCAAAGGACTTATGTGTTCGTGTTGAATTTTCAAAAAAGAGATTGGCAGCGAAATACTGTCGATCCAGCTGGAAATCAGCTCTACCGTTTTTAAAATCTCCACCTCGACGAATCATGCCCAAGACCTCTTCATTCGTGAGGGTTTCCATAGTCACCAAATGTTTTAGTGACACTTTCCCATCTGCAATCGCCATAGTTTTTCCTTTTTTAATGATTGATTAGTTCTTGCTACCTTTATTAGGATCTGGCAAGATTTGGTAAAGCAATATTCCAAGAATGGTTGAGCTTGCCACACCCGTGATTTGAAAACCACCAAGATCAATCATCAAACCACCGATACCAGATACCAAGATAACACTAGCAATCAAGAGATTCTTTTTATTATCAAAATCAATCTTATGTTCAACTAAAATTTTCAAACCGCTAGCAGCGATAACCCCAAAGAGGGCAATTGAAATTCCACCCAAAACAGCTGTTGGTATGGAACTCAAGAGAGCAGACACCTTACCAATAAAACTCATCAAGACCGCAATCACTGCTGCACCCGCAATAACGTAAACTGAGTAGACCTTACTGAGGGCCATAACTCCAATATTTTCACCATAAGAAGTTACTGGCGGAGCTCCAAAGAAACCAGCGATAATCTGTGCCAAACCATCACCTGTTAGAGTACGATCAAGACCTGGATCTTTAAAGTAATCACGTCCAGTTAAACTATTCAAAACCATAACATGCCCAAAGTGTTCGGTCATTGTCACAAAGGCAATCGGAGCCATTGTCAAAATCGCACTTGGATAGAGTTTGAAGTCATAATTCACAAACGGAATGTCAAAACTTGGAACTTGGAACCAATGAGCAGCCGCAACTTTTGAAAATTGGACAAACTCATGGCCCGTTAACCAACCAAGAACCACTGAGAAAATGTAACCCACGATTAAACCAAGTAAAATTGGGATAACACCGATGATTTTCTTACCATACATATTAAAGAGGATGACGGAAAAGAGAGTTACCATAGAAATCACAAGACTAAAGATACTATAGGTATCATTAACCATTGTCGCATCCTTGACTGCATTTGCCGCAAGACTCAAACCGATTACGATGATAATTGGACCAACCACAATTGGCGGTAGGACTCTATCAATCCAAGCATTCCCCACATACTTAACAACCAAGGCAACAACCAAGTAGACCAAACCTCCAGCCATGGCACCTTGAGCCACCGCTCCGATACCGTCAGTCTTCATAAGCATTTGCATAGCCGCAATATAGGCAAAACTAGACCCCATGTAAGCTGGAATCTTGTACTTAGTCACCGTCAAGTGAGCCAAAGTTCCCAAACCAGATGAGAAAAGAGCAATAGCGGGATCAATCCCAACCAAAATCGGTACAAGAACCGTCGCACCAAACATTGCAAACAAGTGCTGGAATGACAAACCCACCAATAAACCAACTTTAGGCATATCATTCACATCATATTTTACGTTATTCACGATATCAAAATACTCCTTAAAAACACGATACAAAGCCCGTCTAAAACCTAAAGCAAAAATAGGAAATACGATGACGGAGCCGATGGCTCCAAAGAGTATTTATCTTTTTTACACAAGGCTTAGGGCGTGTTCAATTAACAAGACACTAAGGGACGTTTTGGCTAAGCCAAACATTTCTGTAGAAAAATAGAAAGTCGACAATACACTCCAAAGTGTGCTAGGGGTAGGGGACTTATCTTTTTCCTAAGAAATGAGTCCCGTGTTTATTTAAACCAACATCTCAACTCTCCCACCACAGCGAAAGAATCATTGTAGGATCGTAAACTCACCTATCTAAAGACTAAAATCTAGTTTGGATCAATAATGTTGACACTATCCTTACCATCAACTTCTGTCACCAATACTTCAATTTCTTCTGACTGACTTGTTGGGATATTTTTACCAACATAGTCCGCACGGATTGGCAATTCACGGTGACCACGGTCAACCAAGACAGCCAATCCAACACGCGCTGGACGTCCATGACTAACGATATTATCAATCGCAGCACGGATAGTACGACCTGTGTAGAGCACATCATCTACAAGGATAACATCTGTACCATCAATTTCGATAGGAATAAGGGATGTGTCCTGTTCAGATTTAACATCATCACGGTAAGCCTTAGTATCAAGCTCAATCAATGGTACATCAAGGTTTTCCAATTGTTTCAAGCGCTCTTGAATACGCTGAGCAATATAAACACCACGTGTCTTAATACCAGCCAAGACAATCTTGTCGAGATTCTTGTTTCGCTCAATAATCTCATAAGTGATACGTGTAATGGCACGTTTCATGGTTACGTCATCGACGATTTCTTTTTTCTTCATAAAAAAACCTTTCTAAATACAAAAAATCCCCTTGAAACAAGGAGATACACAAAAACATGGCACAGTTCACCTGCGCACTTCTCATAGCTCCTTGCCTGCCTCTCTGGACAGTAATTAAAGGACTTATTTAATTAGGTAGATTATAGCAAATTTCAGACTCTTTTACAAGAAAAAAACGGACGTCTCTCCCAAGAAAGACTATCCGTTTAATAACTGTTAAGCTTCTCTC
>ERZ1674082.313-NODE-313-length-10921-cov-8.182496_pt1 | contig 10921 bp, 10 predicted proteins | sample MGYA00581118_ERZ1674082 | MGnify/ENA primary metagenome ERZ1674082 (study PRJEB41354, sample SAMEA4873329) | human saliva metagenome | biome: human-associated habitat [ENVO:00009003]; feature: mouth environment [ENVO:08000002]; material: saliva material... | reverse complement strand
TTTCTTAACTTTTCAGTTGATTTTTTCTTAGAAAAGCGCTATTATACAAATAATCTTTTGCTCTGTAATTGATTTTGCACGGCAATTGATGTTCGACTAACGTTAACTTTCGCAGTGTTTACACCGAAGGCTAGCGTTCTTTTTTTGCGCAAAATTTAGACACTTTGTGATAAAAGAGAAGTATAGTACAATAGATAGGAAGAAAGAGAGGAGGTTTTTGATGGATACAGCAGTCTTAAAACAGAAAATTATCACTAAAAGTAAAGAGCTTGGCATCGATAAGATTGGTTTTGCTTCTGCCGAGCCGTTTACGCACTTAGAAGAGAGTATGCGCCGTTCCAAAGAACTCGGCCATACGACAGGATTTGAGCATCCAGTGCTAGAAGAGCGTATTTATCCTGAGAAAATCTTCGACACTCCAAAAACGATTATTTCCATTGCGCTGGCGTATCCGACACTTCCAAAGAATAAGCCGGAACGTGTGAAGGGAGAGCGTCGCGGGGCCTTTGCGCGGGCTTCGTGGGGGGAGGATTATCACTTTATTCTCTCAAGACGCATGGAAGCACTGATTAACTACATCAAAGAGGAAGTTCAAGACGAAGATTCCAGATTTAAGCCGATGGTCGACACCGGCGAATTAATCGATGTCCGAGTGGCCGAGCGTGCAGGAATTGGCTTTGTCGGCAAGAATGGACTTCTCATTACGAAGGAATTTGGCTCGTATGTCTACTTAGGCGAGCTGATTACGAATATCGAGTTCCCCACCGATGAAATGGTGGACTACGGGTGCGGCGATTGTACGCGCTGTGTGGATTTCTGTCCAACCAGTGCGCTCCTTGGCGATGGGCGTATGAATGCCATGCGCTGCTTGTCGTATCAGACGCAGACAAAGGGCTTTATGCCACAAGAGTTTCGTAAAAAAATCGGGCATATGATTTACGGCTGTGACATTTGCCAGCAGGTGTGTCCGTATAATAAGGGAAAAGATTTCCACTTGCATCCTGAAATGGAGCCATCCGTTGAGGAGACGCATCCGCTATTGAAGCCGCTCGTGACGATTTCGAACAAGGAATTCAAGGAGCGCTTTGGCAAAATGGCAGGATCGTGGCGTGGAAAGAAGCCGTTGCAACGAAATGCGATTATCGCCCTGGCTAACTACCGCGATAAAACAGCGGTGCCACTGCTGCTTCGTGTCATGAAAGAAGATATGCGTCCTGTGATGAAGGGGACCGCTGCATGGGCCGTTGCAGAAATCGTGAATGAGTCGAATGAAGAGATGATTCATTATTTTAACGAGCAAAAAGCGGCCGCAACGAAGAAACTCGAATCGCTCGAAAATCCGTCGAAGGAAGACATCGAGTTAATTGAAGAATTAGACAAAGCAATTGTAGTCTTACAAGAAAAATATAGAGAAGAGGCAACCAAATGACGGTGAATCATATCGTATTATTTGAACCACAAATCCCAGCCAATACTGGGAATATCGCAAGAACCTGTGCAGCGACGAATTCGCCACTGCACCTGATTGAACCGCTTGGATTCTCGACAGATGACAAACACTTAAAACGCGCGGGGCTTGATTATTGGCATGATGTCGATATTACGTATCACAAATCCCTTGAAGCGTTCCTGGAATATCTAGGAGAACGTCCATTATATTTAATTACGAAATTCGCCAACCATACGTATGATGAGGTGGATTTAGCCCGTGATGAGGAGCAATTCTTCATGTTCGGGAAAGAAACAACGGGTCTTCCTGAAGAGTTTATGCGCGAAAACGAAGAAAAATGCTTGCGTCTTCCAATGAATGATACGCATGTACGTTCATTGAATTTATCGAATACGGCAGCGATTGTCGTGTACGAAGCGCTTCGCCAACAACGTTTTGCAGGGCTTGAACTCGTGCACACGTATGACCATGATAAATTGAAGTAGGTGACAGGGATGAATCAAAACTTATATCAATGTATTGTGTACGCCATTTGTGCGATTGCCTTTGTGATTTTAGCGTTCGTTTCGAAGCCTCTCTATGGCATCTGCGCGGCATTATTTGCCATTTCGTCAGTGGTCAATGGGATTCGTTATTTCAAAGAGAAGTAAAATTGCAAAATCGCGCTAGTTATGATACAGTGGATGACAGTTAAATAGCAAAATTGATGAAAAAGAGAGTAGTTTTTAACCGAATGTATTAGCGAGTTGGAAGGGTGAAAGCCAACCATTCATTAAAAATGAACCGCACTTTTGAAATGATTATTTGAAATGTAGGATAATCCGGATTCGCCGTTACCGAGTAAAGTGGCTCAATTTGAGCAAGCAGAGTGGTACCACGGGAATTCTCGTCTCTATATGACTGTCGTCGTATAGGGATTTTTTTGTGCAAATGGATATTCGAGTATAAAAACCAAAGAAAAGGAGAACAAAGATGAATTACAAGAAAATTGTTGCAGAACAAATCGCAAAAACAGTCGGCGAGCATTTAAGTGTTGATGAAATCGTATCAATGATTGAAGTGCCTAAATACGCGAACCAAGGGGACCTCGCTTTCCCTGCATTTACACTTGCAAAAGTATTACGTAAAGCACCACAAGCTATCGCGACAGAAATCGTGGAAGCTGTAAGTGATAAGCACATCGAACGCGCAGAGGCAATGGGACCATACGCGAACTTCTTCTTAGAACGTAGCGCTTTTGCCGATGAAGTATTAAAAGAAGTCTTAGAACTTGGCGCGCATTACGGTGACTGGGATTACGGTCAAGGACGTAAAGTCGTGATTGATATGTCTTCACCAAATATCGCAAAACCAATGTCAATGGGACATTTACGTTCAACAGTAATCGGGAACGCGATTGCGAACCTTGAGAAAAAAGTAGGCTACGAGCCAATTCGTATCAACCACTTAGGAGACTGGGGAACACAATTCGGAAAATTGATCGAAGCGTACAAATTATGGGGAAGCGAAGAGCTTGTAAAAGCAGATCCAATCGCAGAACTGATTAAATTATACGTTCGTTTCCACGAAGAAGCAGAACTAGATCCAACGCTCGATGACAAAGGTCGTGCATGGTTCAAGAAACTAGAAGATGGAGACCCAGAAGCCGTTCGTTTATGGGAATGGTTCAGAAGCGAATCATTGAAAGAATTCAACCGCGTGTATGACTTACTCGGCGTGACTTTTGATTCATACAATGGTGAAGCATTCTATAATGACAAGATGGACGTTGTGGTCGATATGCTTGAAGACGCAAACTTACTAAAAGTGGATAACGGCGCTACCATCGTAGACCTTGAGAAATATGATTTACCACCAGCGTTAATTAAAAAATCAGACGGCGCAACATTATACATGACACGTGACTTAGCAGCAGCAAACTACCGTAAGAATACTTACGATTTTGCAAAATGTATTTACGTGGTAGGGATGGAACAATCAAACCACTTCAAACAATTAAAAGCAGTCTTAAACGAATTAAACTTACCTTGGTCTGAAGATATCGTGCATATTCCATTCGGACTAATTACATTGAACGGTAAGAAATTATCGACACGTAAAGGAAAAATCATCCTTCTTGAAGGCGTGTTAAAAGAAGCGACAGAACTTGCTTTGAAACAAATCGAAGCAAAAAATCCATCGCTTGAAAACAAAGAAGCTGTAGCACACGCTGTTGGGGTGGGTGCGGTGATTTTCCACGACTTGAAGAACGACCGTACAAATAACTTCGACTTTGCGCTTGAAGAAGTCGTACAATTCGAAGGAGAAACAGGGCCATACGTACAATATACGCATGCTCGTGCGATGAGTATTTTACGTAAAGCTAACCATACTGTCGATACAAAAGAGGCGTTCTCATTAACAGACGATGATGCGTGGGAAGTATTGAAACTCATCGAAAACTATCCAAACGTTGTCCGTTTTGCTGAAGAAAAATGCGAACCATCAGCGATTGCGAAATTCGTTATCAATTTAGCCCAAGCGTTCAACAAATATTACGCACATACAAAAGTACTTGTTGAAGATGAAGCTTTCAACAGCCGTATCGCTTTAGTACAAACAACAGCAAGCATCCTAAAACAAGGCCTAGAGCTTCTTGGCGTGGCTGCTCCAGATGAAATGTAGTCATTGACATCAAGTAGGATAAGCCGTATACTAAATGCACATATAGAAGCGATGAACAAGCGCAGTAGTGGTTGTCCACGGGAGAAAGAAGAGAATTGTCGGTTGGTGCAAGACAATCCCCCACATCCGCGAAGTACACTTGGGAGCAATCCGTTAGGACGTCTCATCCGCGATAAGGATGCTCGAGTGGATGATGCCTGGCATCGTCAACAAGGGTGGTAACACGGTGAAAATCGTCCCTAATAGTCTTTTTGGCTATTAGGGATTTTTTTATTTACAAGAAAGAAGGGAAGAAACAAGATGAACATTATCGATGATTTAGAATGGCGCGGCGCCATCAACCAAATGACAGATGAAGAAGGCTTACGTGCCTTAACAAGCGAAAAGGCTGTATCGCTTTACTGTGGGGTAGACCCAACTGGAGACAGCATGCACATTGGACACTTAATTCCATTTATGATTCTTCGTCGTTTCCAATTAGCAGGACATAAACCAGTAATTTTAATTGGTGGAGCAACAGGTTCTATCGGAGATCCAAGTGGTCGTACAAGCGAACGTGTGCTTCAATCAATGGAACAAGTTCAACACAATGTAGAAAAATTAACAGCGCAAATGAAGAAATTGTTCTTCACAACAGATGAAGACCAAGCAACATTGCGCCTTGTAAACAACTACGATTGGACACAAGATTTATCATTACTAGACTTCTTACGTGACTACGGGAAACATTTCAACTTAAATACAATGCTTGCTAAAGACGTGGTCGCAAGCCGTCTAGAAGTGGGGATTTCATTTACGGAATTCTCATACCAAATCCTACAATCAATGGACTTCTTGCATTTATTCAAGACGGAAGACGTGCAAGTCCAAATCGGTGGTGCGGACCAATGGGGAAACATCACTTCAGGACTTGAGTTAATCCGTAAAGTAGAAGGCGCGGAGTCTCGTGCGTACGGTTTAACAATTCCATTGATGTTAAAATCAGACGGTACAAAATTCGGAAAATCAGCTGGTGGCGCTGTATGGCTTGACCCTGAAAAGACAACTCCATACGAATTCTACCAATTCTGGTTAAACCAAGATGACCGTGACGTGATTAAATACATCAAGTACTTCACATTCCTAGAACGCGAAGAAATCGAAGCGCTCGAAGAAAAAGTGGCGACAGAACCACATAAACGTGAAGCCCAAATCCGCCTTGCAGAAGAAGTGACTCGCTTCGTTCACGGCGAAAAAGCCCTAGAAGACGCGAAGAAAATTACAAACGCGCTCTTCACAGGGAACGTACAACAATTAACAGCCGACGAAATCGAACAAGGTTTCAAAAACATGCCAACCTTCGAAAGTTCAAAAGAAAGCCAAAACCTAGCAACATGGCTTGTGGACCTTGGCATCGAACCATCAAGAAGACAATCACGTGAAGACATTCAAAACGGCGCGATTTCAATCAATGGTGAAAAAGTAACTGACCTCGAATTCGAATGGACGAAAGAACAATCCTTCGAAGAACGCTTCGTCATCGTCCGCCGCGGCAAGAAAAAATACTTCTTAGTGGTGTTGAAATAATAAATTAAGTGCAAGTACGGATGATTCTTGCGAATTCTTACGGGAGTAAGACAAAAGCTAAAAATGGACTCACAGTGTGAGTCCATTTTCTTTTAGTGGTTTCAAATCCTTCGCACTGTGAAGGATTTCCGCAAGGCTGATTAGGATTAAGCAAATCACGAGTGATGAAGCTTATGCCAATCAGCTATTGCGTATAACTCTTTAAGCTTCTCTTATTTTATGCACCCACGTTACTGTGATGATAAAATCCGCAGTATTCTTCAGAATCATCCTGTGCTTGTTATATATAAAGTCACTAAGAAAATTATTCTTAACTAATCTGACGATAACGAGCAGTTCACAAACTTGAAACTAAAAAAGTTTTTTAAATAGATTTTCAAAACCTCTATAAACGCCTACACAATCGTATTTCAAAAGCAAATGTAAAAAACACAATATGACATATACGTTATATTGCAAAATAACTTTTTGGCCAAAAGGCGGAATTTGTTGGCTCCCAAACTCAAGATTTAGTGAGCGCATTTCGAATGCAAAAGCCAGAATTTTCCCATTTAAACCTGCACCTGCTCAACCCCTAGAAGCTCAATCTGCTTTAACGCAGAATGTGCAGAGTTATTTTCAAGCGGAGAAAAAATAAGATTCCAAAGAGTAGGCGGATTTTATAATAACCGTAATGGGGGATAGGATTAAATGCGAAATAGTAGGAGTCTTATATCCTTCTAAAATAATTATAGATATAGATTTCAACGCAGTAGCTGATTGCTTTCAGCTTCATCACTCGTGATTTGCTTAAAGCTAATCAGCCTTGCGGGGGTAAGACTACAAAGCAAAATGGACTCACACTGTGAGTCCATTTTTAGCTTTTGTCTTACTCCCAAAGGTGAGAGACTTCGGCTAGAACCGGTCCCCCATTACAGTTATTATAAATAAATCCGCAAGGATTCTTTGGAATCAATTTATACTTTTTTCACGCTGAAAATCTCCAAAAATTCACATTTTACCCTGTAATATTTCACAAAAAATAACCATTTATGTATCAAAAAGGTCAGTCTTTCGGGTTATGTTACAGCTTTGTTACAAGGTATTATCAATTCGAAGAAAATCAACATCGGCCTAAAGTCCTATGGTATTATAGTACCAAGTTAAGTTTTATTAAAAGCCGTGACCGGCTACTTCGAATATATATTAGTGAGAAACATTGGAGGAAAATCACTTGAAGAAACGTTTATTAACAGTATTAGTAACAGGAACAGTATTATCATTAGGAGCTTTAGCGCCATCAGTTAACGCGCAAGATTTCGATTCAAAAATCGAAACAGTTAACTCATCAATCGCTAACATCAATGAGAAAAAATCAGCAGTTAATTCTACAATCGATACATTAGCGAAAGAATTATCTGATGTACAAACTAAAATTGATACAACTCAAGCTAAAAAAGCTGAAGTTCAAGAAGCAATTGAAACATTAAAAACTGAAATTGCTAAATTAGAAAAAGTAATCGCAGAACGTAACACACGTTTAGAAGAACAAGCTCGTTCAGTACAAACAAATGGTGCTCGTTCATACTTAGATTTCTTATTAAACGCTGAAAGCTTATCAGATGCGGTTAGCCGTATCGGTGTTGTAATGGATTTAATGGGTGCAAACCGTGAGTTAATGCAACAACAAGCTGAAGACAAAAAACAAGTAGAATCTAAAGAAGAAGCTCAACAAGAAAAATTAGCTGAACAAGAAGCAGCTGAAAAAGAATTAGCTTCATTACAAACAGAATTAAACGATACTTTCTCTAAAAACAAAGTATTATTAGCAAACCTTTCACAAGAAGAGGTAGCGGAAATCGCAAAACGTGATGGATTAGTTGCTGAAAAAGAAGCTTTCCAAAAACGTTTAGCTGAAGAAAAAGCAAAAGCAGAAGCAGAAGCAGCTCGTATTGCTGAAGCATCTCGTCAAGCATTAGCAGCACAAGCTTCACAATCACAAACAACTGCTACACAAACTTCATATGAAGCTCCTGCACCTGCAGCAGCTAGCACAGCTTCAACGAGTACAGCTTCAAGCTCTACTTCAACACCAGCTCCAGCAGCACAAACATCTAGCTACACTTACACAGCTGGCGGAGGTTTCCCAGCAGTTGACCCAAGTTTCCGTGCTTCACTTAACGGTGGATACTTCGGACAATGTACTTACTACGTATTTAACCGTATGGCACAAGTTGGTACACCAATCGGTCACAGCATGATGGGTAACGCGGCTGAATGGCCATCATACGCTCGTAGCTATGGATACTCAGTATCTCACTCACCATCAGCTGGTTCAGCAATCGTATTCCAACAAGGTTTAGCAGGTGCTGACCCAACTTACGGACACGTAGCTTTCGTAGAAGCAGTTAACGCAGATGGTTCATTATACATCTCTGAAATGAACGTACGTGGATTAAACGTAATCTCTTACCGTACAATCTCAGCAAGCGTTGCAGCTCAAGCAACATACATCCGTTTCTAATATGAAATGAAATGACCGTCTCCTGAAAGGGAGGCGGTTTTTGTTTGCACTTTTTAGGGAAGCGCCGCTTTAACAGGAATAGGTTGACACATTCCTTCGCTTTCCTAATGATAAAGAAAAAACGTAAGGAGTATTCTAATGAAGAAAATTTTAAAAGTCTCTATTCTATTATTGGGGGCATTATTTGTTTTACTAGGTTGTAGCTCAGAAGCTAAAAGTGAATTTGTTTTTGATCTTAGTGATATAAATCAAAAAATAACCTATGTATACGATAAAGAAAAAGATTCAGTTTCATCTGTAACATTTAATCTCATCTACGACATTTCAAAAAGTAAAGAAATCGAAGAAAGAGCGCGTAGTACCCAAAAACTAATAGTTGACGACGCGAGCGGCGTTGAAGGGGTTAAAGTCACTCAATCTGATAGCGCAAAAGAACTAAAGATAACGATTGAAGTGGATCTTAAGAAGTTCAACTACGATGATGAGAAGACAGCTGCTAAAGCGCCAGCTCTATATAGTAGCGTTCATACAGCAGTAATAAAGAAAAATGATATTTACAGCTTTGAAGAATCTAAAAAGAGTATTTTAAAAGAAGGATTTAAAGAAGTGAAATAGTCGAATAGAAACTTGGATTTCAGTGAATGGAATCCAAGTTTTTTATATAAATGATGAGTGTGGACTTCAACAGAATTTGACAAACGATAGTTCATTTTCTATGATTAAGGCAAGTCAGATTAAAGGAGTATTTGAATGAAGAGAATCTTGAAACTATCCATTCTATTAATGGGGGCGGTATTTGTTTTACTAGGTTGTAGCCAAGAAACAAAAAGTGAATTTGTTTTACAGGAGATTGCTAATAAGACGAAATTAACCTATGCATATGATAAAGAGAAAGATTCAGTTTCTAAACTAACGATGGAAATCGTTTACGACATCACCAAAGACGAACGATATACAGAAGCCGTTCGTAGTCAGCGAGACGAGATTGTATCGGAGATGGAAGGAATTGAAGGTGTTACATACACTAAGAAGGACGATAATAACTACATTACGCTAACGATTGAAGTCGACGTTAATAAATTTAAGTTCGATGATGCGGCAAGTCGCAAAAAAGCGCCAACGCTCTATAATACCGTTAATGCAGCTTTGAAAAGAAAAGACAATATTGTTAGCTACCAATTATCTAAAGACGCTATTTTAGAATACGAGTTTAAAGAAGTGAAATAAAGGGGAGTTTTCTAATGAAGAAAATCTTGAAGTTATCGATTGTATTATTAGGAGCGTTATTTGTATTGCTAGGATGTCGTTCGGAAAGTAAATCAGTCTTTGTTTTACAAACAGATACTTCGAAAGTTACTTATACCTATGTATATGACAAAGGAAATGACACAGTTATATCTCTAACAACCGATGTAGTAGTACGTTTATCAGGGGTTCAGGAATTTGCAACAGAAACACGTCAAAAAAGAGATGAAATCGTGAATCAAATAAAAGATATCGAAGGTGTAAAAGTTACTTCGTCAGATGGCGAAAAAGCAATAGGTTTTACTATTGAAATAGACATGAAGAAGTTCAAATTGGACGACGCAGAAAGTCGTGCAAAAGCACCAAGTTTGTATCAAACAATGGATACCGCACTGATTAAGAAAGATGATAAAGTCAGCTTTTCAGCGTCTAAGGAAAGCATTGAACGACTTGGACTTGAAGAGCAAAAAGAAGAGAAATAAATATAGAAGAACTTGGGTTACGGCAAACGTAATCCAAGTTTTTTTATTCGAGAAACAGCATAAATACAGCTTTGTTGAGGCAGAGAGATTGCCTAAGCGGCGTCGAGGTGCTACAATACAAACATAAATAACATTTTCGGGGCAAGGTGAAATTCCTGACCGGTGGTATAGTCCACGAGCCGATTGGCATGATCTGGTGCGATTCCAGAACCGATAGTATAGTCTAGATGTGAGAAAATGGCACTATTTCAACAAGTCTATTTGACGAGCAGTATTGAAAGGTCCATTTCAATGCTGCTTTTTTCTTTGAAACTGAGAAACAGTGCAATTTCCTTCGCCCTATGAAGGAGGACGTACCATGAGTACAAATGTAAGAAAGTCGAACAGAACATCGGCTAAAAAAATTGTTCTAGTAGGAGTTTTTGGTGCGATTAGTACCGTGTTAATGCTGTTGTCATTCAACGTACCGTTTATCCCAACATTCGTGAAGCTCGACTTCTCGGATTTACCAGTGTTGCTGGGTGGATATCTTCTTGGACCATTGCATGGAAGCTTGATTGCGCTTATCAAAGTGTTGCTGAACTTCTTCTATAATGGGTCAATGACCTTTGGAATCGGAGAGACAGTGAACTTAATCGGTAGCTTAAGCTTTATGTTACCAGCAGTGCTTTACTATCAACGACGCCGTAATTTCAAATCAGCGGTGATTAGCTTAGTCATCGGTACGATTTCAGCGACAGCGGTGTTACTGCTAGCGAACTATTTCGTGATGTTCCCACTTTACGCAACAGCAATGAACTTCCCAATGGAAAAAATCGTGGCTGCAGCACATGCATTAAACCCATTTGTAACAGACTTAGGGTCATTAATGGCATTTGCGCTGCTTCCATTTAATATCGTGAAGTTTGGGTTAAATAGCGTACTTGCGATGTTAATGTACAAGCGTTTAGCACAAACCTTAAAATTAGAACATTAATCTAGAGTCGGGCTTCGTGCCCGGCTTTTTGTTTA
>ERZ1674082.311-NODE-311-length-10930-cov-8.277701_pt1 | contig 10930 bp, 8 predicted proteins | sample MGYA00581118_ERZ1674082 | MGnify/ENA primary metagenome ERZ1674082 (study PRJEB41354, sample SAMEA4873329) | human saliva metagenome | biome: human-associated habitat [ENVO:00009003]; feature: mouth environment [ENVO:08000002]; material: saliva material... | reverse complement strand
AACTACCTCTTGATAAACCAAGATACCCTTGAATTGATTGATAACCAGCACCTGTTGGATCACTCCACGGATTATGGAACGATGTAAAACGGCTTAATTGGTACGCCTTTAATCCGAATTTCTCAAAAATCGAAGCGTCTAAATAAGTGAGGCTATATAGTCCAGCAAAGACTACGCCCCAAATCGCTAGTGCGCGGTTCGAGACACCGGTCATAAGGCCAAGTAGGACAGCAACTCCAGCAATAATAATGGACGTTCCTAAGTCCGGTTGAAGCATAACCATTCCGATGAAGAAAGCTGTAATCCCAGCAGGAATGAGATAGAATCTCCAATCGCGTTTACTGCGTTCGTTCTTACTATAAATATAAGCAGATGTCCAAATCACAAATAGTTTTACTAATTCGGACGGTTGTAAGCTAAAGAGTTTTAAGTTAATCCAACTCTTCGCACCGTTTACACCGGTTGTAAATAATACAATCACGAGCAGGATAAAAATCACGCCTGCTACTCCCATCATGACTTTTTGATTCTTCAAGAATTTCTCAGGAAGAACGGAAATCCCTAGCGCCATCAAAATACCGATGATGATGAAGACAAATTGCTTCACCATGAACGCTTCTGAGTTTCCTTGATTGGCTAGAGCGTAATAACTACTTGCACTATAAATCATGACGAGTCCGAAAATTGAAAGTACCGAATACAATCCCATAATGAGCGGGTCCACATTGAGAAGGTGCTTCATTTTTTCATGAAAGTTTAACACGTCAGGCCTCCTCTAATTTTGGCGCGACTCTTCGTACACTTGCGTATACATGTCGTTTAATGCGTATTCTAAATCAGCCATAATTTTATGGCCTTCGTTCGCGTGAATTAATCCAAGTGAAACTGCGAAATCCACTTGTTTCGATAAACCGAATAATTGTGTATCGATAATTTCTTCGAATGCTGGGCATTTTGCCAAGCAAAGATGTGTTTTTTGTTTTGAAATGAGTTGATAAATTTGGTTGGCATTTTCTGTCAACTGAACTAAAGCAGGATTTTGAGTCATCTCACACTCCCCTTTCTATATTCCATGCTCAAAGCATATACTCTTTTAGTATACTTGCATCCACAAAAAAATACCACTAATGCAAGTGGAATTTACTGAAAATTTAGTGTTCGCTTTGGTGCGTGTTCTTTATAAAAGAAATGATTCCGCCTTTCCTAACGGATGTCTTCATAATCACTGTAACGTTGCACCGGTTCGAGCCGTTCCGTCTCTCACCTTTAAAGCCTCAAACAAGGCGTACGAAATAAATTTCTACGCCTTATAATTCGTTTTAATGCGTATCACGTTACTGTGATTATAGAATCCGTTAGTCTTTGCGGAATCATCTTTATGCAGCAACTTATTTTTTACATTCCACTTTATTAATAATTTTCTGTGCATGCAACTAAAAGAAAATGCTACATTTCAACTAGCAAAGCCGTGCACTCACCAATCCTGCTTTATGAGTTTGCAAAAAATGCAGTGAGACACTAGCCTCACCTCGTTACAGCTGTTATCACTATTAGAAAGACTTTCTACTGGGAACTGCCATACACGCTTTCTTTCCACTAAGGCATCTTTATGATTGAAAAAAAGCTATTACGGAGTTCTGCACGGAATCTATAGTAGCGATAATAGCGAGTGTAACTGAGGCTCACACCGGTACAGCTATTTTCGCTACTATAAAGAGTTCCGTCAGAACAGAGTAATAGCGTTTCTACCTATTTATTTTCCGGTCCAATCATAGAGAGTCCGACACGACCTTTTTTAAGGTCAAGCTCCGTCACCCAAACCGTTACGATATCTCCAACCGCAACGACATCACTTGGATGTTTTACGAAGCCTTTTTTCAATTTCGAAATATGCACAAGGCCGTCTTGTTTCACACCGATATCCACGAACGCGCCGAAGTCTACTACGTTACGAACGGTTCCTTCGAGTTCCATTCCCACTTGTAAGTCTTCCATCTTCAAGACGTCGCTACGTAAGATTGGTCCTGCGACTTCTTCACGTGGGTCACGTCCTGGTTTCAATAATCCATCCAGCACTAATTCCAGCGTTTCTTGTCCGATACCAAATTCTTCTTTTAACTCTTTCGTATTCAGTCCTTTAAGGGCCTCTTCCAACTCTGGTGAACCAAGCGCTAATTTTTCAGCATTGGCTTTTTTCAAAATGGCTTTAGCAACATCATAAGACTCTGGGTGAATGTCAGTGCCGTCAAATGGATTCGTCCCATCGATGATTCGCAAGAACCCAACAGCCTGCTCGTAAGCTTTTGGCCCTAAGCGAGGTACTTTCTTCAATTGCGTACGGTTTGTGAACTTACCGTTTTCGTCACGGAAAGCGACCACGTTGGCTGCTGTTGTTTTCGTTAATCCGGCAATGTGCTCTAAGAGAGCGGCACTCGCCGTATTCACGTTGACCCCAACCTTGTTTACGGCTGTTTCAACAACAAAGTCTAACTGCTCATCTAATTGTTTTTCTGGCACATCGTGTTGATATTGTCCAACCCCAACGGCTTTTGGATCAATTTTAACGAGTTCTGCAAGTGGGTCTTGCAAGCGACGAGCGATGCTGACTGCGGAACGCTCTTCAACTTGGTAATCTGGAAATTCTTGGCGAGCGATATCGCTGGCAGAATACACAGAAGCTCCTGCTTCGCTGACGATAGTATAAACAACCTTACGAGGAATTTGGCGTAATTGTTCCGCCACGAATTGTTCAGACTCACGGCTAGCCGTTCCGTTCCCAATCGCTACAAGTGTCACTCCGTATTGTTCCACGATGCGACGGAATTGTCCGCCTGCTTGAGCACGTTTAGCTTCTGAGGCTCCTACGTGAGGGTAAATCACAGACTTACCAAGCACTTTTCCTGTCTCATCGATTACCGCTAATTTACATCCTGTACGGTACGCTGGGTCGAGCCCTAAGATGACTTGGCCTTTCATTGGCGCTTGTAATAATAAGTTCTTCAAGTTTTCCCCGAAGATCGCAATCGCTTGTGTTTGCGCCTTTTCACTTAATTCATTACGAATTTCGCGTTCAATCGCTGGTCCAATGAATCGTTTGTAGCTTTCTTCAATCGAGCCTTCGACAATCGGTGCGGATGGTGACGACGGATTTTTGATTTTCTCTTCTTTAATCTTTGTAATAGGGTTTGTCACGTCGACTTCAATCGTCACACGCACTACGTCTTCTTTTTCTGCACGGTTTAAGGCAAGCACGCGGTGAGGAACAATCGATTTCACTGGCTCCTCGTAGTCATAGTACATTTCGTAGACTTTCTTCTCGTCGAGCTCTTCTTTCTTCACAACAGACTTCACGATACCATTTTTTTGCGTAAATTGGCGCAATTGTTTACGGTATTTTGCTTCATCAGAAATCCATTCCGCGATAATTTCTACGGCACCGTTAATCGCATCTTCGACCGTTAGAACCGCTTTTTCTTCATTGATAAAAGTAGCCGCTTTTTCCTCTACAGAATCCTTCGTCGTCATGAGTAACCATAATGCAAACGGCTCTAGTCCTGCTTCTTTAGCAATTGTTGCCTTCGTACGGCGTTTTTGTTTATACGGACGATAAATATCTTCTAATGCCGTTAAGGTTGTCGCCTTGCTTAATGCAGCCGTAATCTCTGGTGTGAGTTTGCCTTGTTCGTCAATGAGACGGCTAATTTCTTCTTTTCGTTTTTCGAAGTTTTCCAAATAACGTTGCCGCTCTTCGATTTCACGGATTTGCACCTCATCTAACGAACCGGTTTGGTCTTTACGATAACGCGCAATAAACGGTACTGTATTGCCATCTTGCAAGAGGCCTAATACCGTATCGATTTGTTTTGGTTTATATTGAGTGAGTTCTGCCTTCACAAGCGCTACGGAACGCTCGTATGCAGTGATTTCAGTTGTTTGTTCTGTCATAGTCAACTCCCTTTCTGTCTCCTCTATCCTATCATGAAATAAAAGGAAAAGCACCTAAGCAAAAATACCTAGGTGCTCTATTACGACTAAAGTTCAATAAAATTGTTCAATATCAGCTGATGTTCACTCTTATAGAAGAGCTAAGATAATGAAGTTAAGGATGAATAATCCTGTAGCGACCCATAAAATTGGGTGAATGTCTTTTGCTTTACCAGTAATCACTTTGACTAAGCAGTAGAAGATGAATCCTGCTGCGATTCCGTAAGAGATACTGTAGCAAAGTGCCATAAAGATGCCGGCAAAGAACGCTGGAATGGCTTCGTCCAATTCGTCCCATTTCACATCTGCGAATGAAGAAAGCATCATCACCCCAACGATAATTAACGCTGGTGCTGTCGCTTCTGCAGGAACGATGCCCACGAATGGTGCTAATAAGGTTGATAATAGGAAGAGACCTGCTGTAACGACTGCTGTTAAACCAGTACGTCCACCCGCACCGATTCCGGCTGCACTTTCAACATAGGTTGTAGTGTTTGAAGTCCCGAAAATCGCCCCGATTGAAGTCCCGATGGCATCTGCGAATAAGGCTTTGTCCATTTTAGAAGAGAAACCAGATCCGTTTTCAAGTTGACGTTCATCTTCTTCAGAGAAGATTCCTGTTTTACGACCTGTACCGATGAAGGTTCCAAGAGTGTCAAATGTATCCGATAAGCTGAATGCAAAAATCGTCATTAAAACTAACGGTAAGCGAGATGGATCAGAGAAGAGTTTCACGATTCCTTCTGAACCAAAAGCGGCCATGAATGTTGTGCCTAAGTCGTTGAACGCTGCGCCAAGAGAGTTACTTTCAAAGCTTACTTTTGATAAATCGACAACGCCCATTGGAATCGCTAAAAGTGTTGTTAAAACAATCCCAAGCAAGATAGCCCCACGAACTTTTTTCAATAATAAGACTACAGTAATGACTAAACCAATCACTGCAAGAAGGGCTCCTGGAGACGTGAAGTTTACAAGAGATGGAACGATTCCACCATTTGAATTCACACTGAACACGCCGCCTTTGTACGCTTCTGTTGCGACATTATACGCAGCACCATTGACTTGAGTGATCGTTTTTGAATCAGAAAGAAATTCTAATAGGTTTGCATTTTTTAAACCGATATAAGCGATGAAAATTCCAATCCCGCCCCCGATGGCATGTTGCATACTGACTGGAATGGCTTTAATAATCATCTTACGAACTTTTGTTACAGTAATGAAAATGTTTAATAAACCACAAATGAATACCATTGCTAATGCTTCTTGCCAAGTGAATCCAAGGCCGAATACAACTGTAAATGTAAAGAACGCGTTTAACCCCATCCCTGGTGCTAATGCGTAAGGAACGTTTGCGAAAAGACCCATCACTAATGTACTGACAACTGTTGCGATAATCGTTGATAAGAAGACTGCTTGGAATGGCATCCCTGTTTTACTTAGAATGTTCGGATTGACAAAAATGATATATGACATCGCGAAGAATGTCGTTAACCCAGCCAAAAACTCCGTTGAAACGTTCGTGCCGTTCTCTTTCAGTTTAAAAAACTTATCCATTGAAATGATAACTCCTTTTTATTGGTTTATTTGACGACTTAAGTATACTAGAACTATTTTTATTTTACAACATAAACACGTACATTTTAGTTCATTAAATTTATTTTCGTTCGTTTTATTTAACTTTATTTTATTTCAAGATTGTCAGATGAACGATTCTGTTTCTAAACACGAATAATAGCAACAAAAAAGAAGTGACGTTCGCCACTCCTTTTTCTTTTAGTTATTCTTCTATTATTTTGATTCCTTTACGATCTTTTTCCACCGGTGTCATAAAGTCATGATAATCCCCAGGTTCATCCTCTTCTAGCCCTGCTTCTGAGAGCCCTACATAATAAGAACCTTTGACTTCTCCTGCATTTGAACCAAAGAACCCTTCTCTCAAATTTTTTTGAATTCTTACATTCATATACTCCATGGACTCTTTAGCAAGTTCTTGCACCTCAAAACTTACAATCAACTGTGTTTTATTTTTGTTATACTTGTCTTCGTCGTATTTCCCAAAGGAGTAGCTGACTGGCGAAGGCTTTGGGCTTTCGTATTCTGCGAAATCTACTGCATTGAATTGTTCTCGTAAATCTTTAATTTTTTCATCTATCTTTTTCAATTTTTCTCGGGCTTCCTTAGAATTTCCCTCCAACGATACTTTATTACCTTCCTTTCTCAGCGCCTCTAATTGGACTTCCAATTTTTCTCGAAGTTGTTGTTTATGGCGATAGAAATTTCGTTCAAATTGTTTTTGGGCTAGTTCTAAAATTTGTTTTTCATTTTTCCCTCCTAAATCCCCGAGGTCCAAATCCAATCCTGTATAGGCAAGCACGTTTCCTTTTCCATCAAAATGATAGACCGCCGTCACCGTGTTATGTGGATCTAACTCTGTTTTCTCTCCGTGATGCACATCCATCCAAATCCTATCTGACTGCAACGCATATGGTAGAGGGATTTTTTCCTTTTCTCCGCATGCTGCAAGCATAACAGCTACTACCGACAGCAACGCTAGTTTTATCCATGTCTTCATTGTTCTTCCTCCAACGTTCGAACTTTCACTTTCATTATACTACACGCAATCAGAATCTGCTCCTATTCCAAACAAAAACGCCAGAGCATCCTTGTACTCTGACGTCTAAAGGGATTATTTATCTGAATTCCACACTGGGAAGTATTGTCCTGGTGCGATTTCATCCATTTTTTTCGCTACATCGTCTGATTGATATAATTCAACGATTTTTTTGTATGTTGGGTTGTCAGCATCTGCTGCTTTAACAACAATGATGTTGTAACGATCTTTAGGAATTGTATCTAAGTGGTTTGCATCTGAGAAGATGTTGTCTTCGATTTTCAAACCAGCATCTTGAGCCATAGAACCATTGATGGAAGCTGCGTCAACGTCTTGTAATAGGCGTGGTGCTTGTGCTGATTCTGCTTCAATGATTTCTAAGTTACGAGGGTTGCTTGTGATGTCCGCTAATGAAGCTTTTGTTCCAACGCCTTCTTTTAATGTAATTAATCCTTCTGTTTCTAATGCTACTAAAGCACGACCTTGAATCGCTACTTCTTTTGGTACTAATACTTTTGCATTTTCTGGTAAATCTTTTAATGATTTATATTTTGTTGAGAAATAATATAATGGCACGATAAATGTTGTTCCGATTTCTTTTAAATCAGTCCCTTTATCTTTATTCCATTGTGCTAAGTAGGCACGGTGTTGGAATGCGTTCATTTGAACAGAACCTTCTTCAAGCGCTGTATTTGGTAATACGTAGTCGTTCATTTCTACAACTTCGATGTTGATGTTTTCTTTTTTCGCTTTTTCAGCTACGTAATCCCAGATTTCGTGTGCTGCGCTACCTACTACGGCAACTTTAACTGTTTGCGCTGGCGCTTCAGTTGCTTTTGAAGCCTCACTAGATTGTTGTGAACTTTGGTTTCCGCACGCTGCTAAAGTGATTGCTGCAACGGCTGTTAAAAATAAGTGTTTAATTTTCATTTTGTTTTTCCTCCGATTTTAAAAAATTGTTGTGTTGGTTGTAAATTGATTTGAAACATTCCTCCTTAAACTGTCGAACACAATAAAAAAATCCTTTGCCCAAATAGGACAAAGGACGATCATTTCAAAAATACCGTGTTACCACCTTTATTCGTTTATCCATCACTAGATAAACCTCACCCGATTCCACGTCTCTGCGTTGAAATCGTACCGCTATAACGGGCGCCCCGTACTTCCCTTACAACTGCTCAGAAAGTCCGCTCAATGGCCATCTTCCTCATTTCGTCACTACTTAGTTCCACCAACCCTAAGCTCTCTACTCAGTGCCCCGATGAGTACTCTCCATCTCTATGCGTTATGGATTCCATTATACGCTCATTCTTTTCGATGTCAACAAAACACTTCTATTTATAGACATTTGTTTTCGAAATAGAAACAAAACCACCAAACTGACTCTAGCATAAAGAAAACCTCCACACGAAAGTTCGTGCAGAGGTTAAAACAGTCTTATTTAGCAGCAGTTGTTGTTGTTTCTGTATCAGCTGCTTGTAAGAAATTCTTCAAAGCGTTTTGTAAGCTTTCATCTGTGATTTTCACGTCAGCAGCTTTCACTAAATCTACCATTGTTTGGTGTAAGTATGCAGAATCTTTTAATTTCGCATCTAACATTTCTTTTTCCATTTGTTCTTTCATTTCATCAAATGGTTTCTTCTCTTCTTTAGATACTAACTTAATGATGTGGTATCCAAATTGAGTTTGAACCGGAGTTTCAGTGATATCTCCAGCGTTCTTCAAGTCATAAGCTGCTGTTGAGAATTCAGTTACCATGTCTGAACGTTTGAATGGTCCAATTTGACCACCTTTTGCAGCAGTACCAGTATCTGCAGAGTTTGCTTTAGCTAATTCCGCAAAGTCAGCACCATCTTTTAATTGTTGGATTAATTCTTCTGCTTTTGTTTTAGCAGCTGCTTTTTCTTCGTCAGATGCATCAGATTTAGCAGCAATTAAGATATGTTGAACTGTAATTTGTGGTTCCCACGCATCATAGTATGCTTTGATGTCTTCTTCTGAGAAGTTCGCAGCTTTTTTAACCGCTTCTGTCATTAATTTGTTTAAGTAAAGTGTTTGACGATATGCGTCTACAGAAGTGATTCCGCTTTGTTGTAAAGCCGCTAATAATTTAGGTTCGCCACCGTATTGAGCTACTAATTTAGCTACTTCTTCATCTGCAGCTGTTTTAAGAGATTTTGCATCTTCAATAGATCCTTCTAGTACTTTTGTTAATACTAAACGTTGTAGTGTTTGTTCTCCAACTGTGTCTTTCATTGCTGTCACAAATTCATCTTTTGTAACGTTACCGTATTTAGTAGTTGCAACGTTTTCTGATGAGCCATTTGAGCATGCCGCTAATGCGAAAGTTGATGCAAGCGCTAATGCTCCTACGAATTTTTTCTTCATAAAATTCCCTCTCCAATCGGTTTTCTTTTTAATCGATGTTATTAATATACCACAGTTTGAAGCTGTTTCCTAATTTTCCACCCATCTCTTACTTTTTCTTAACTTTCTAAAAAGCAAAAGAGCCAGGACCTATTTCCTGACTCTTCGGTAAGTTAAGTTTAGTTCAAAAAATATTGTGATTATTGTAATACACGGATTGTGATTGTACGACGTCCGAAGTTGTAAACATCATTCAAGTTTACTAAGTGAACATCAATTCTATTTCCGTAAATGGCGCCACCTGTATCTGCAGCACGGAAAATACCATATCCTGGAATTTCAACATATGATCCTAACGGAATCACACTTGGGTCAACCGCAATCACGTTTGGTTCATTGACAAGGTTTGTTCCATCAGCTGTGTAGTTTGATAAACCAGCTTCGTTATATGAGTATGCTGTTGCTTCTACTGTTAAGTAGTAACCACCTTGGCTTGAAGAAGCTGCAGCAGCTTGTGTTGTTTCAGTTGCTGGAGTCGCTTGAGCAGCTTGCGTTGTTTGAGTTGTTTCAGTTTCTTGGGCTGCTTGTGTTGTCGCTTCAGTCGTTTCAACTTCTTTTACTTCATTGTTGTTTTGAACACGGTATGAGTGTTGTTCTGTTCCGTTATCAACTGTCACTTCTTTTTGGTCAGCTGAGAAACGTAACACTGTCCCTGGGTAAATAAGGTTTGCATCTTGAATTTCGTTCACTTGAACTAATGTATCTAATGATGCACCAGTTGCTTCAGAAATCACTGATAACGTATCTCCCCATTTGATTGTGTACTCTTGTACACCTTTATCGTCTGTTTTTACATCTTGTTTTACTTGTTCTACAGTACGTGCTGTCCATTCTACTTCGTTGGCACTTGCTGTTGTTGCTGAAAATCCTGCAAAACTAAATAAAGCAAGTGATGCTGTCACCATCATGAATTGTTTCTTGATTGGTTTCATATTTTCCTTTCCGATTTCCGACTTTTTCTAAAGTCAAAAACCTCGTTCGCTTGGATTTTTTGGGTTGCGAACTTAATTGATGCTAATTATTTTAGCACAGGAAAAACTCAAAATGTTGATTTTATGCGGTTTGTTAAGGTCACTTAATTTTTTTGACTTTTTCTGATGTTATTATGACAAATAGATGACAAGAACATATGTTTCTGTAATAGTCGAAACCGTTTTGTAACACGTTCGTAGAATTTTCTTAGATTCTCAGTCATACTTTCTTCATTTATTACACTGTTTTTTGTTCCTTTTTGAGGTAAAAACCTATCAAATCGCCATTTTTCCGACATTTTATCCATCAAAAAAGACCTTCCTATTCATCCATAGGAAGGCCACTAAACATGTGTTAAGCTGTTTGATTTAATTCACTCATTTGAATTGTTTGATCGATATTGTCTTTCAATGCTTCAGGAAGATGGTGTGTTACCCATAGAACGGTCACACTCTTATCTTCTAAGATTGGTTTCAATACCTCAATGGTTGTCTTTTCATCTAAGTTGGAGCTGACTTCATCGAGCAAGAAGACTTTTGGTTGTTTCATCAATCCACGTGCAAAAGCAATTCGTTGCAACTGTCCGCCGGATAAATCTGTATTTTTGTCTCCAATTACTGTATCCAACTGATTCGGTAATGCTAAAATAGTTTCTTTTAGTCCAACCTGTTCCAGAACTTCAAAGAGTTCTTCATCCTCTACAGCTTTATCGAAACATAAATTTTCACGAATAGTTGCACTAAAGAGATGTGGTTTTTGGCTAACATAACAAACTTTTTCGTACAAGATTTCAGGTGACACAGAATTAACATTAATTCCATCTACAATAATTTCACCATTATAACCACTTAATTTGCCACTGATTAGATTCATTAATGTCGATTTACCACTACCACTTTCACCTAATAAAACATATTTTTTATTTTCGGTAACGGT
>ERZ1674082.302-NODE-302-length-11165-cov-29.727543_pt1 | contig 11165 bp, 5 predicted proteins | sample MGYA00581118_ERZ1674082 | MGnify/ENA primary metagenome ERZ1674082 (study PRJEB41354, sample SAMEA4873329) | human saliva metagenome | biome: human-associated habitat [ENVO:00009003]; feature: mouth environment [ENVO:08000002]; material: saliva material... | reverse complement strand
GCAATGATGAGGTGTTTCATCTCTTTGATTCTCCTAGGTGGTGATGGTGCAGCAAGGTCTCAACGACTTCAAAGTCCAAGGCATCGTCGATATCATAAGAATAGAGTTTGGGCATTTCATAGGCTACTGTCTTATCCGTGTAAAAGGTCTCATCTCGTAGGTAAAGGTCCTTGCGAGAAATCCAAATACTACCGTTGGGATAGTAATAGACAGGCTCTTTCTGCCGAGCATAGTGCTTGGAAACTTGAGGGGGATGGATAAATGACGACTCCGCAAACTGCAAGTAAAGACTACGACTCTTGTCCGCCTTAACACAGGAAATCAAATGGTCAGCGCCAGACTGACAGTAAAGTTGATAGGACTCGATGAGATGCTCTACCTCTCTAAGAGGTGAAGTCACCTGTAGATTGACAAAGACCTGCTCTTCCTCAAAGGGCTGTAAAAAGTCGCGTAAGGTTTCTAAGCTAGAGGTTGTTGCCAAGGCCAATTCTTTTGGTCTGTGGACACAACGAATCTCTGGATAGGCTTGACGACAGAGTTCTAGATAGGCTAGTGAGTCTGAGGATATCCAGATATCACTAAATAGCTTGGAGGCTAGAGCGACTTCTATGGTATAGAAAACCAAGGGTTTGCCTGCAAGCGGTTTGATATTTTTATCCACTAAGCCTCTGGACCCTGAGCGGATTAAAATGACGGCTATGGGTTTAGATTTTTCTTTCATATAGTCTTCCTAGAATTGAGATAAAAAGGGCAGATAGGGTGGTGATAATGCTATTTAACCAAGGATTGGGGTTGGCAAAAAGGCCACTGTAACGATAGAGGACCAAGGCTCCTAGACTAAAGACCAGATAGATTTTAGCTAGTTGTAAACTCGGTTTTTTGAGGAGTAAGACCAAGAGGTACAAACCGCCAATCACACCTAAAGTCAGACCCATAAAGCCGTTAATCCATTCGTAGATGGAGTAGATTTCTGCACTCATGAGTAAGAGGCAGAGGAGCCAGGACAGACCTGCTAAGACAAAGGATAGGAGGCTTGGCGACCAGCGAATTTTTGTCCAAGCGAAATCCAACTTCAAGCAGGTCACGATTGCATTCATACTAGAAGAAACTGTGGATTGACCTGCTGCCAAGAGAGCCAGCATGATGAAACTACCAAACCAAGGTGCCAGACTCTCCCGAGCGTAAGCAATGAGGACAGGATTGGTCGATCTGGTAGCGAAATTTTCCTGACGAATCAAGCAGCCAATCAGATAGAGTAGACTAGCAATCCCAAAGGACAAGAGTCCCTGTAGCCATAAGATTTTTCCAATCTTCTGACGCCCTATTTTGCTATTAAAACGTTGGACGATATCCTGCGAAGAAACGTAGGAAAACAAGCTACTAAAACCTGCTCCTGCAACTAAGATAAAGACCAGCTTCCCATCCAGAGTCTCTGCAAAGTGAGATAGCTGTTGACTGCTATTCACGACTAAACCAGATTGGGCAATTCTTGGTAGAAAGAGGGCCAATATAGCCAGTAGGACCAAGCCTTGAAAGAAGTCCGTCCACAGCACAACCCAGAGACCACCCCTTGCCAGATAATAGACCGTCAAAAGAAGGAGTAAACCTGACAAGACCAGCTAATTGATAGGGATAAAGGGCTCTAAGGCTTGAGACAACAAGTAGGTCACCACTGCTATTCGCCCCAACTGGTAGAGGATGAAAAGTCCTGAAGCCAGTGAACGAATGCCAGCCGATTGAAACTTATCCTCTAAAAGATGATAGGCTGTCTCATAGTTTCCCTTTTGATAGAGGGGCAGAAAATAGCGATGAGCTAGTGGAATGGCTAGAAAGATGCCACACTGGGCAAACCAGAGATAGGACCTACCTGTATAGGCATTCCCCACCAGAGTCAGAAAGGAAATGGGGCTGAGTAAGGTCGCAAAGACTGAGGAAGGCCAAAACTGTCACTGGAACAGCTTTCTTAACCTGATAATAGTCCTCTTCGCTCCCTTTTTCCAATAGGCAATCCAGGAAATCAAGTAGAAATAGAGCAATAGGGTGACTAGAATTCCCAACATCCTAGAAGTTCCTATCTAATAGTTCTCTGTATATTTGAGCTACTTTTTCCAGAGAATAGCGAGAGGCTAAGGCTAGATTTTTTTCATTCGATAGATAAAAATCAGGCTCTTCCATCTCTTCTATCTTTTGAATCAACTCTGATTTGGTTTTAAACAAGTTGATGGCATTGGACTGGCTAGCATAGAGACGATGAGCAATATCCACATCTGATAACAAAGCCAGCAAACCTTGATTCAAGGCTTCAACACAGGCATTAGCAAATAACTCTGTGTAACTTGCAGACAGATAGCATTGGTGCAGATGATAAGGCACTTCGTCAACGATACCCTTAAAGTGAATGGTTGGTGGCAGGTCGTAGCGATTGCGAAGTTCCTCCAGACGATCCTCTGTACCACCATAAAAGGTAATCTGGGCCTTGGACCCACGTTTGTAGAGTTCGATAAAGGCTTCAATGACAAGTTCAACATTCTTGCCTTCTCCCATATGACCCACTAAACAATAGTCTAGCACAGGTCCCACTTCTTTGATTTGACCGGGATTTTCTGTAAACATAGGTGGCAGGAATCTTGTCTGGTAACCTTCCTTGGCCAAGCTTTCTGTCAACTTTTCACTGGCAACTAGGTATTTGTTTGTCTTGCGCAGATTAGCGAGGCGTAAGTCTCGCATGACATTTTCATGGACGACTTCATAGTAATTTTTGTCCGTGTTTTCCATATAACGCCAGAGGCTGGGTTTGGGAACAATTTGTTGGTCACGGATAAAGAGGTCGGTTTGCTGGGCCCATCTGGCTAGGAACTTCACTAACAAGTCCTCTTCAGAACGGATTTCTCCTCCTATGCGGTAGATGTATTCTGGATAAAAGATAGTGACAGGAGAGGGTTCTTTGAAGGGATCGATAAAGCGTCCTTCCAGAGCCAATTCTCCATTTTCATGATACCAACGAAGTTCCTTTTCCTTGAAATCTTCAAACAAGAAGGGACCCTTGGTATAGTAATATCTCCCCGAGCCATCTCCTAGGGTAACAGCGGCCACAAAACCATCCTCATTGAGTTCAACCTGATCTCCATCTGCTAGCGTTAGACTTTCTGGTCTCACTGATAAGTCTGCATGGCCTATATCTGAAAAACTATGCGGAACACATATCAGTTCTTTTTCTAAAAATCCTAACTTGATCAAGTCTTTCTTCCAGTCAGGACGAAGCTGAGGACTCGATACAAGGTGAACATATTCCAAACCCAGATGGCGTGCGATACGTGCTCGATAGACCTGGGTACTCTCAAAGCCATAGCGATGGATTTCCTTGACTGGATGGATAGTGACAATTCTCAACATGCTATACACTCTTTCTCTCTTATTTTCTGCTTACAAAGGAAAAACCACCCTCACAAAAAGGCGAGGGTGGTTCATCCGTTACAATGCTTGGGGATTTCCTAGCAAGTTCCCCCTCAAAAGGACTTTATGCTATTCTATCACAAAGACTGACCATCTGCAAGATAGACTGGATTAGACAGGATAGCGTGGGGGAGTTTTCTTATTGTTTATAAATCGATTCTCTGAAATCATCTGTGCTACGTAGGTAGGCATTGTAGATTTTTTGTTTTAATAAGTGGACCCAACTTGCAGGAGCGTGGCTTGTCGTACGGTCAATGTTAGCCACATCTTTTGCCACTGCTTGATCGATGAGTTCTTGCATTTGGGCAGCTGAACGGATTGTAATCTCTTTGCTGCTGTTTGGTACACCAAGTTCATACTGAATAGTGATTGGTTTCAACTGGTCTTGCTTGCGAATACGTTTATTAAACATATCCTTCTTGAAATCAGACCATGAAACGTATTGGTTGGCAAAGACATTTTTCAAGACGAGGCTATCAGTGATGAGGCCCACATCTTTCCTAAGCCAATCTGAATAGGTAATGTCCCCGTTTCGTTTAGCTTCTTCTGCATATTGGTTGGATACATATGGTAAGAACCCATCTTGATAACCTTTTTCTGCCAACAATTCGTAGGCTGTCTTTCTAAACATGATGTCACCAGGCGCACCCTTTGGATTGCTGAGGGCAGCATAAATCGGTGAGAACATGCTGATCAGATGATAGCCATTACGAGTATAGTCACTCTTATCACGGTATGCCCGACGGTTGATGATATTATTGTCAATCAAGGCATCAAGACTGGTTAGTTTACTTACTTCAGCATCTGTCAATGGACGAACAGAGTTTCCAGCATGAGTTTGTTTATGGTACTTGTCCTCAATGTAGAAATTCTCTATTTTTCTAAACCATTTTTTCTTAACATCATTTGACTTAGTTAAAATGGCATTGGCTTCCATAGCATCCAAGGTATACAAGACATCGTACATACCGTGCACATACTCTTGCAAGGCTGCGGCTGATGTGAAGCGGCTTGTCGGATCATAAGTATGCAAGCGAGTTGGTGAATCCTTATCCCCTTTATAGAGAGTATTCAAGACAATAGCATCCTTATCTAGACTGTCAGCAGATTGCAACAGTCCTAAGGCATACAACTCTGCTCCCAATCCTTCACGACGACCTTTTCCTTCAAAGTAAATATGTCCGTCAGAATTGTGAACCATTTCATGAGTATAGACAGATGTTCCGTATTTATCCAACAGGCGGTCGCTGACATAGTGGACCTCAGAACCGTTGGCATAGGCTCCAGCTCCTTTGCTTTCCCCATACCACTTACCAGTTGGTCCAAAGAAGTTGTAGATAGAAGCAATGGATTTATCAGACAGGGTAGCCCAGTAATACTTGCTATTGCTATCTTTCATACCAAAGCCATCTGAAACCATAACTGAACGGAAGAGTTTTTCTTTGTATTCTGGTGAAAGGAGATGATACCAGATATCGTAGTGGTCTCGTTGCCATTCAGCCGACTGGTTGACCTTAGCACGGACATACTGACGCAATTCTTCTCCTGATAAGACTGTATTATTGACACGATCACGGTAGCGTTCGTAGCCACCAAAGGCCAAGGTAGAAAGATTTGAAATCACATAAACATCTTCTTCTGGCAATGTTAATAAAGGTAGGAGCATGTTTTTTAATTTCCAACTTGGTGCCGTAATACGGTCATAGACTCCCAGCGTATACTTACTATCCGGTCTAGCTGACTCTTGTTTGGCACGCACTTCTGGAATTGCTGATTTACTCTCTACGATATAGGCCTTGGTATTTGTCTTCAACCATTCATTATTGGTTTTAGTTGGTAGGAATAGTTTTCTGTAAGACTCTAGTAAATCCGTCACTGTCTTGCGACCTTTTGCAGCGGCCAGGGTTGTTTCATAGGCACTTGGATTATTTGATGCCTTGAGATTTTCCATACCACTCTGACCTAGTGCAATGATAGTATCCAAGGTTGAAGCTGTGCTATTACCATCAAAGTCAAACTTATAGGTATTGAGGTCCTTAGTATTGATGTGATCATAGTTGATATTGTACCAGCGATTGAGGTAGGTCAAACCAAGCAAGAAAGCTTCCTTGTTGTTCTTGATTTTCTCGCTGATGTAGGTTGCTACACTATCTCCCATCGTATTGATAGACTTGTCCATGGCTAGCACTTTACGGAGATGTTCGCCGATATTGGCCTTAACTTTTTCAAACTCTTTGTCCAAATATAGCGAATCAAGCGACGCATCTGCCTCAATACCAAGGACTTTTCTCATGGCTGCTGAGTCATATTCGACCCCTTGCAAATCTGCTAGAACTTGATTGGTCACTTTTGTATAGTCAGATAGAAAGGCCTCTGGCGTAAAGATAAAGGGTTTACCTGCTACGCTGTACTCTGCAATTTGTGTATTTTTGAAGTTTTCTTTGTAGGTGACATCCAGATAACTGATTGTATTATCAGCAAAATGCAACATCAGTTTATTGATAGCTACTTTATTGGCCTGAATATCTGTGATGATGTCATTGTCCTTCATTGGTACAACATCCAGCAGTTCTGTAGTATAAAGCTTATCAGTAGGATCAACTTGATTTCCATAGTGAACCACTAACTCTTTGTTATAGAAAGGCATCAATTTCTCGATATTGTGATAAGCAACTTTTCGACTAGCTTGGCCTTGACTTAACTGAGTATAGTCCACACTTCGTTGATTGTCCTTTAGTGTTTGACCTGTATCGTTTAGTGTCACTGTCATCCCATAAGACTGAACCTTTTCTCTAGCCTGGTCTTGGGTGATTGGGGTCGCATAGAGATCAGCCTTCTTGTTCTCAACAGCAGTGCTGGCATCTTTGATGTCCGCTCCCCTGTACTGGTCTCCTGTGATGGCATAACCATCTCCAGCGTTGACCATGCTAACGACATGATGGATACGGCCATTTTGCCATGTAGAACCAGCTATTCCTCCGACTCGTGGATAAGTTGTTGTGTTGAGAATGGTTCCACTTGCTAACGCGTGAGAAACTAAAGCACCACTTTGAACTTTCCCAACAATACCTCCCGCAAATTGGTCATTGTTGCGGGCATTGCTAGAAATACTTGTATCAACAGCTACCTTATCAATCTTAGCCTTATTACCAGATAAGAGCCCTGCTATACCTCCCACATAGTAAGGAGAAGCATCCGTATGCTTGGCCTGAATGCTACCTGTAAAGGAACTATTAGTAATTTCTGTATCTTGAGCCTTCGCTACCAAACCTGCAACTGACTTGCTACCTGTCAATTGACCTTCTACAGCTACATTACTAATCTGACTATTAGTAGCTACTTTTGCTAGGCTGGCTGTGTCATCTTGACTCTTAATCGCTACTGCTTTAAGGTCAATATCTTTCACAGTAGCCTTGGTCAAGTTATCAAACAAGGCTGTCTTGAGGTCATAAATCGCAAACGGCTTCCCATCACTCGCACCGATAAGATTACCAGTGAAAGTGCCTGTCACATAGCTGGTTTGTCCCTTTGCTAAGGCCACTTCATCAGCTGTCATATCAGCTCCAAGTTTAAAGGTTCCAGCGAGATTACCTTGCATGGCAGCAATCAGTTTCTTGAAGGAAGTATAGACACCGTCCTTGGCAAGCTTTTGCTTATCAACTGTGAAGCTATAGTTATCCTTGTATGCTGAATCTTTCTCTTGAACCAGTTCATTGAAGGCAACGGTTACCTTGTACTTCCCATCCTCTGTTTCCTTAATAGAGCTAACTGGTAGCAACATTTCTTTCATCTTATCTGATTTGACTTTGACAAAATAAGGTGATAAATCACTTGGTACTTCTGATAAATTCAGATAGCGACGGTAGTGACCATCTTCCTTACCATAGAGCCCCACTTCATCCACATCTTTGATTTCAATTTTCTTATAGTCCAATTGAAAATCTTTCGTTGATACTTCTGTATTTTCCTGATCAGATTGGCCTAGATTATAGGTCAGGTAAGTCTTAATTGTATAAGGAGTATAGTAGTCCAAACCATCAATCGTTTGCTGAACGGATAAATCTTTCAAATCCACTTCTTTAATCAGTGTTCCATTTTGAAAAATTTGGGCCTTGGCCTTAACAAAAGCAGACGTTGGGTCATCTAAGCGGTAGTTGACTGCTACTGCTTTTTTGCTCTCATCTTTAACAAGATTGGTGATTTCAACTGTTGGTTTGGTTTTAACAAGACTGCCAACCTTGACAATCTCTTTGGTTGGTTCTACTTCTGTACGTGAGATTTCCTTGCTAGCTTCCACCTTACCATCTACGAGATAATCTTCATACTCGATTGTCCGTAAACCGTCTTTTCCTTCCTGAGCAATTTCTCGATGATTTTTTAAGATAGTCGCATCTTCAATTTCTTCAGTTTCATGAGGAATGGTTTCTGTTACTGTACGATGATTGCTTGTCAAAGGCAGTTCAGGAAGAGTCTCTACTACAGCAGCCTCACCCTCGTGACCCGACTCTTGGGTACCTTGAGTGCTGATTGGATCTGTATACGCTGGTTGAACGGGTTGAACTAGAGCCTCACCATCATGACCTGACTCTTGTGTGCCTTTAGTGCTAACGGGTTCTGTATAAGACGGTTGTGCTGGTTGAACTAGAGCCTCGCCCTCATGACCGGGCTCTTGCGTACCTTGGGTACTAATTGGAGCTGTGTAAGATGGCTGAACGGGTTGAACTAAGGCTTCACCCTCATGGCCGGGCTCTTGCGTGCCCTTACTGCTAACAACTTCTGTAGACTCTGGCACTGTTGGCTCAACTGGAGCTCCCTCCTGAGGACCTGTGTAAACTGGTAGTTCTGATTGAACAAGGGATTCGCCTTCATGACCTGACTCTTGTGTGCCTTGAGTGCTAATTGGGTCTGTATACGCTGGTTGAACTGGTTGAACTAGAGCCTCGCCCTCATGACCTGACTCTTGTGTACCTTGAGTACTGATTGGTGCTGTGTAGGCCGGTTGAACTGGTTGAACTAGAGCCTCGCCTTCATGACCTGACTCTTGTGTGCCTTGGGTGCTAACGGGTTCTGTATAAGTCGGTTGCACTGGTCGAACTAGAGCCTCGCCCTCATGACCTGACTCTTGTGTGCCTTGGGTGCTAACGGGTTCTGTATAAGTCGGTTGAACGGGTTGAACTAGGGCATCGCCCTCATGACCTGACTCTTGTGTACCTTGGGTGCTAACGGGTTCTGTATAAGTCGGTTGCGATGGTTGAACTAGGGCAGCACCTTCATGACCCGGCTCTTGGCTCCCCTTTGCTTGCACTACAGTTTCTTTGTTTTTTTGTAGTTGAGGCTCTATAGGAGAAGGTGTTCCTCCTTGTTGTTCCTCTATCGTTGAGCTATCTACATTTTCTAAGTTAGACTTGCTGTCATGCGCCTTCTGTTTATCTGATTGTTTAACAACGTCTACTTTATTTTTCACATATCCTAGATAAGTATAACCAGGAATATCAACTGGAGCTGGCAAAGCATCTCCTGCCTGAACAGATAGTTGGGTGTTATAAGCAGCTAGTGTTTCGCTAGTCAAGGCAAGGACAGTTGGAGACAGCAACTGGCTTCCTAGACTGGTTACTAACAAGAATCGACTAATCTTGCTCTTGCCATCACGTCCCTTAAGAACCACTACGACCAGCAAACTAAGGCCTGCCACCAAGGCAGCAGTTTCTAGGGAAGAGCTAGTTCCTGTGTTGGGTAGTACTTGATTTGCTCGATAAACAAGATAGTAGGTAGCATCTGTTTCTTCCGCTACTTGTGGTAAGGATGTAACTAAGAGAGTCTTCTCTTCATCAGTCAAATCCGACTCTAAAACATAAGTATAATTAACGGCATGAGATTCTTGGGCAGATACAGTCTGTAGGCCAGTTCCCATCAAAAAGAAACACGCAACTGCTACAGATACAAGGCCAACTGCCAATTTTCTTAATGAGAAATTCTGTCTTTTTTCTCCACTAGTTTTGAAATTCATATTCCCCTCTTTTTACATTTTTAAATTAGTATATTAATTTATAGTGAAATATACAACTCTTCCCATTATACATCAACTTTTTAAAAGATTCTAGGGACAGATATGCAAATAAGGGAACAATAAAAGGCATTCCTAAAATTAGATACCTAACTTCTGGAATACCTATCATATTTCTAAATTTTTATTTCACAACAAGCTCATAACGTGTCTTGCTTGTGAAGGTTTGACCAGCTTTAATAATGACTTGGTCTTTGAGGTCACTGTGAATGGCATCTGGTAAAGCTTGCGCTTCAAGGGCAATCCCATTGTGCTGTACCATTGGCTGACCTCCTATGATGACACTCTCATCCACAAAGTTTGCTGTGTAGACTACAAAGCAAGGAGCTTCTGTCTTGAAAAGCAGGAAGCGACCTGAATTTTGGTCATAAAGGAAACCAGCATTGTCATGACCTGCAGGAAGAGCGAATGGATGATCCAAACCAGATACCAGTTGGATTTGCTCATCATCCTCTGCAAAGATGTCTTTCAACAAGGCACCATTGTAGATGTGTTTAACCACATCACGATTAGCATCTGGAGTTTTAGCCGGAACACCGTCGGGAGCGATTGGATAAATGCCCTCTGTGTTTAGTTGGAAGACATGACGGTCAATCGTCTTTGTGAAATCACCAGACAAGTTGAAGTAGCTGTGATTGGTTGGATTAACCAGCGTATCCTGATCTGTCGTTACCTTGTAGCTGATTTCATAGGCACCAGTTTCTTCCAAGTGATAACTGATCCAAATCTTGAGATTTCCAGGAAATCCTCCTGTCCCATCTGTACGCTCTATGTAGAGGGTCAAACCATGGTCGCTCACTTCAACTAGTTCAAACAAGCTAGAATCCCAACCAGTTGAACCACTATGGTTACAGTTGCTAGCATTGTTGACTTCAAGGTCATAGTTCTTGCCATTAAGCTCAAAGGTCGCACCTGCAATACGGCCTGCCACAGGACCTACGCTAGCTCCATGCTTGGGGCTATTGCCTACATAGCTATCAAAATCATCAAAACCCAAGATAACATTGGCAAAATTTCCAGCCTTGTCAGGTGTGACATAGCGCAAGATAGTCGCACCATAAGTCATAACCTCAAGCTGGTAGCCACCGTCCGTCTCAAAGCGATAGGCCAAGACATCCTTGCCCTCAACATTTCCAAATACACGCTCTGTGTATGCTTTCATTCTGTTCTCCTTTTACTATTTCTCTCAAGCAAACAAACCATAGAAAGCCTATTGACAATCTATGGTTTACTTGTATGATTTACAAACCCCTTTATCAAGAATCTATAAACGCAGTATTACTTTTGATATTCGTGGATGATAACACCTTGTACCACACGGTTTACGGTACCTGTAGGAGACGGTGTATCTGGTTTATTTTCTACCTTGAGTGAAGTCAATAGGGCAAAGAGTTGGGCATAAACGATGTAAGGGAAGACACGGTAAATATCGTTCAAGACACCGCCACAACCAAGGGCCACTTCTTTGACATTTTCAAGACCAAAGGCTTGATCACTCAAAAGCACAACACGACGAGCAATCTGATCACCAGCAACTTCACGAACCAAGTCCAAGTCGTACTTACGAGTGTAGTCTGTCGTTGTACCAAAGACCAAAACAACTGTATCTTCGTTGATAAGAGATTTTGGACCGTGACGGAAGCCGACT
>ERZ1674082.299-NODE-299-length-11211-cov-11.604876_pt1 | contig 11211 bp, 10 predicted proteins | sample MGYA00581118_ERZ1674082 | MGnify/ENA primary metagenome ERZ1674082 (study PRJEB41354, sample SAMEA4873329) | human saliva metagenome | biome: human-associated habitat [ENVO:00009003]; feature: mouth environment [ENVO:08000002]; material: saliva material... | reverse complement strand
TGCTATACTGGGGGCACAGCCTCAGACAGGGGCTGGACCAAGAGAAAAGAGAAAGGTTTCCCTATGTCAGACAGCCCCGCCTACCAAGCGGCTCAGCATGCATATAAGACATACCATCAACGGCGTCTTGACATCGCCGACGCTTATTCCCGCCAGTGCGATGCGAACAGCGACCGCCTCGTCGAAGAGCTCTCCGTAATAGCCTACGAATATAACCTCGCCCCTACCCGCGTCGTCACCTACGCGTTCGGCAATGCCCGCCCCGACTTCATCGGGCGCGTCCGTCGCGCTGTGTCCACCTTCAAGGCTAATAGAGGCGCAACCGATGCATAAGACCGTCCTCAAAACCGACCTGTCGTCCCTCGAAGCCGCCCGGAGCTCCTTTCCCGGTGATACAGTGCCACCCTCCCACTACCTGCAGGCCTCCTACTGGAGCGGTTGCCCTCTCCCCCGCGGTTCCGAGACGCTTTGCCTGGGCCAGCGTACCCTCCTGACGCACATCCTCTCCACGCCCGCCGTCAAGCCCGCCGAGCCGGGCGTCTATTATCGGCTCCCGCTCGTCGCTTGCGAGGCGCTCGGCGTCGACGAGCCGCTGTCCCTCATCCCGTTCCTCGTCGAAATCGAGCACAGCCCCTACACGGGCTTCGCCGTCGACGAAGAGGGCCGCGTCGCGCCGACGAGCAGCGCCCCCGACAACAGCGTCCACACGACAGCTCTTTGGCACGGTTCCCACACGCTGTGCGGCCTCTTCCGCACCGAGACCGCCGCGAAGTGGGCGTCGCTGCCGCCAGAGGCGTGGCGGATGCCCCGCGGGCTTGCCCTCGAACGAGCGCACGGCCTGGACGCATCCTGGCTCCACGCGCTCAACCCGGGGGCTGTGCGCCTCTCCCACTGCGAGCCGCTCCTGACCCGGCCCGTGGAGGTTTTCCGTGAAACGGCATGAGCTCCTAGCCGAAGCCGCTAAGGCGCGCAAGACAGCCATGGGCAAAATGCGCACACACCGCAAGAGAGGGGTCGAACTCGCCGGCAGCGAGTTTGACCCCCGGGTCGGCACCAACGCACAGCTGCGCGCCATGTCCGATAAGCAGCTAGTTTCCTACGTCGACCGCCTCAAGCGCTTCAACCTCCGCGGCAACCAGTACTACCTGACCGCCAGCGGAGGCCTCGTCGACTCCTACACGCTGAACAACTACGCATACCAGCTGCGCCGGCAAGAGCGCTTCTACCGCGACGTCGACAAGCCATTCGAGCACCTCAACCACCGGGATACGACGCAGACCATCGCACAGCGCCGCACTTACGAGAAAGGCGTAGACGAGCTGTCTGTCTTCCACGCTGCACGACGCGTCGATAAGGCGTTGCAGTCCGCCGACCAGATGCGGGCCAAGTACTCTAAACGTCAGCTTCTCGCCTTCCGCGAACAGAATAAGCGCGCTTTCGATAAGCGCGCCGCCGACATCAAGGAGAAGATGGACCGTAATGAGAACGGCTCCTACCTCGTTCGCCGAGCTGAATCCGTCCGCAAAGAGCTGCTTACCGAACTCCGCGGCTCTAAGCTGCACACCGCCGATCTAGAGCGCATGATCGAGGGCATGGGCCGTAAAGCGCTCATCGCCATGTACCGGCACTCTGATATCGCCAAGCACATCCGCAACATGTATGAGCTGTCCAAGATGGACTACTCCGGTGTGCGCCTGGAGGGGGGTGCGGCCAGTGGTAGCGGAGATGCGACGGACACCGTTCGGGGGATCCTATCCGCATATGCCAAAGCCGATCAGTCCAAGTGACGTGGCCGTCGCCTCCGTGTGGGGCGACGACAGCTGGGTCCTCATGTCCGTTGAGGGCGACGCCGACATCGCCTTGCACGAACTCCACGGCGGCGTTTTGCCCGACTGCGACGAGGGCGACGAACTCCGCGGCTTCTTCGACGCCGCGTCGGCGTACAAGCGCATCTGGGTATGGGATGACGAGGCGACTCTTCACCGCCTCGCCACCGGCGCCCGCCGCTTAGGCAAAGCCGTGGACGTCTCCGGGGGCCCCACTGGTCTCGTCGACGTCAAATGGCGCGTTGGGCGCGGCAAGACGATCGTTCGGTCTCTCTCCGCCCTGACGGCGACGTCGTATAGGCAGGCCGTCGACGCAGTTAATGTCAACCGCGACCTCGCCGACACGCCGTACCTCAAGACGGTCCTCATGGCCCGCGTCGTCCAGCGGCTCGGTATAGACCGCTTGGACGTGTTCAACTGGACCATTTACACGCGAGCGAGGTGCTGTGCGTATCTCCGCAACGAGTTAGGGCTGCGCCGTGTAGCCGACGCCGGGACCGATTTCAATGACCGCTCTCCTGTGCGCCCTGGCATCGTATGGCTGGACCCCGACTGCGCCGGGCGGGAGGTCGAAGGCGTCGACGTGTGGGACGTGTCGTCACTCTATCCGGCGATCCTCGCGTACATGCCAATGCCCATCGGCTACGGGGAGCGCCACGACCGGCTGACGGAAATGCTGCAGAACCCCTTCTCCGACCCGGAGCCGATTAAAGCGTTGCCCGGCGTGTGGGTCGCATGCGTCCGCGTCGACGACGAGGTGACGTGGGAGACCAGCGTCGATTGGCTGCGTCGTGTGGAAGGCGATCCCGGCTTCCACTACGACCGCGTCTATGACGTTCTCACCTATAGCACGTCCACAGGTCTCTTCCGTGGCTTCATCGAAGACATCTATCGCAGTAAAGAGGGGGGCGGTTTGTTCGCGGACCTCCACAAGCGCGAGCTCGTTGCCTTGATCGGGTCCATGTCGCCTAAGGACCTCAAGTACGTCTACCGGGTGGACTACGACGACGAACGAGGCTACGTCGTGCGCGTCGACCGCGTGGAAGAACGCGAACCCGGCTCGCTCAACCTGACGCATGCGTTCATCACCGCCTACGGCCGCCTCATCCTGTCCCGTATGCTCCGCCGATACAGCGAGCATGTCGTCTACTGCGACACCGACAGCCTTCATCTGGTCGGTGTGCGCTCCGACGATGTGGAATTGGACGGCGTCCCCGGCGCGCCAGAAGGGTCAGGTCTCGGCCAGTGGACCCAGCGAGAATCCGACGCTACTATCTTCTACGCCGGCAAGCGCTCCTACGCTGTCAAACGCGACGACGTCGCAGAACCCGTCATGGCTGGCCTCCAACGGCCCCCATGGCAACGGCCTATTCCGTGGGTTTGGCTTCTAGAGCACGACACCCTTACCACATGCGAGTCGGTCGCGACGCCTGACGGCCTCCTGTTGCACGTGAAACCGTACCGCTACTTCAACAGAACAGCTCACTCCACGCCGCTATAGCCTGTGCGCCCTCCCAGCCCCGCCCGAGACATGTGATATACTATGTCTCAGGTGGGGCTTTCCCATGCTCCGGCGGAGATTGCGGCTGGACGTCACAGGCTGATACCTGCCGGCCCCGGATGGACTTGACACCCCTTCGACCGCGGCGGGGCTGCCCCGCCGCTTACGCCTAGACATCAAGGAGGAAGAGTGGCCGCAGAAGAGACCACCGAGACGGAGACCCCCGACGAGGCCGCCCCCATAGAAGCGGCGCAGGCCGACGTCCAAGCCGACCTGTCCGAGCTCATCGACGAGGTCCGTGCACTCGCACAACAGGCGCTGGACGAATGCAAGGAACTGAGGGCAATCATCACCGAAGAGGCGCTGGATGAAGCCGCCGACGTCGACGTGCTGGACGATGACATCGATCCCGAAGACCTGCAAATCGAAGATCTTTTGGCCTGACGAAAGGATTCACTGACTCATGGCACTCAAGGCGCCGGCGCTTCGCCCCGGCACAACCAACACCCAGCTCCTGCAGTCCGCGATCAACGCCGCGGCCATGGGCTACAAGAAGCGCATCCCCGCCCCGACTCAGGCTGGAATCGAGCGCACCCTCGATTATCTCGGGTCCCACCGTGACCTGTGGAACCCCATCTGCCAGTCGCTCCTCAATCAGCTCGTCCCCATCTTCGCCACGCAGAAGTCGTGGAGCAACCCGCTCGCCGAGTTCAAGAAGGGCATGATCGAGGACGGCAACGGCGTCGAAGAGATACAGACTGGGCTTCTCAACGCCGCAGCCTACGATCCCAACAACGACGTGGACGCCAAGCTCATCTTCGGCCGCGAGGACTTCCGCGTGGAGACCGCCTTCCACACCAAGAACCGCATGGACCGCTACAAGGTCTCCGTGGAAAAGGCGCTGATCAAATCCGCGTTCCTCAACGGCGGCGACGTCGCCGAGCTCATCGACCGCCAGACCCAGGCACCCTACGAGTCCGACCAGTGGGACGAGTTCACGCTCATGGCCACCCTTCTCGGGAAGTACGAGGTGCGCGGAGGCTTCTACCACGTGCACGTCCCCGACGTGGCCCGCTCCGGCTCCGCCAGGGAAGACGCCACCGAGCTTCTGCGCAAGCTGCGCACCGTCGCCGGCGAGATGGCGTTCAAGTCCACCGCCTACAACCCGGCCCGCATGCCCATCCACTCCGACCCGAGCGACATGATCCTCCTGACCACGCCGGCCGTCCGAGCCGCACTGGACGTGGAGGCCCTCGCGTGGGCGTTCAACATCGACCGCGCCGACGTCCAGTACAGGATCGTCGAAATCCCGCAGCGCTTCGTGCCCAACAGCAAGTTCCAGGCCGCCGTCGTCGACAAGAACTTCTTCCAGGTCTACGACCACCTGATCCAGACCAACACGATCGACGTGCCCACCGACCCGAACACCTACAACGTGTTCTACCACCATCACCAGACCATCTCCTGTTCGCGCTTCGCGCCCACGGCGATGTTTTGGACCGGCGCCGACGACGAGGTCATCGAAATCACGCCGCCCGTCACCGAACTCGGCAACGTCGAATGCTACGCGGCCGACGGCACCGCGCCCTCCTCCCTCGATAAGGGCGGCGTCTACCGGCTCACCGTCGAATCCGTCACCGGAGGCGGCGGTAACCCGGCCCTCAAGTGGACGATCACCTCTGCGACCGACAACCACACGTCGGTCTCGTCCAGCGGCGCGCTCTTCGTCGGGCGCCTCGAAAAAGGCCCAGTCAAGATCCACGTCGAATGCGACGCGGCATCCAAGGACGGCGCCTTCGCCGTCACGGCCGGAGACGACGTGCCCGCATGGCCCGACCGCAAGTCGTCTGTCACCGGCCTCACGGTGCTCGGACGTGCGATCGGCAAGTCCTTCACACCCGAAACCAAGGAATACACCATCACGCGGGCTAAGAAGGACACGCTGATCAACGATGTGCAGAACAACACGTTCGCACACGGGCGGAACATCGACTACACGGTCGAAACCGCCAACGGCGAGAATGGCGCCTACAAGGTGACCATCACCGTCACGGGAGCCGACGGTGTCTCCTACGGCCCCTACGTCGTCACAGTCAAGTAGGGCCCCGGAGGGGCGCCGGTTTTCTCTCTTTTCTCTCCCGGCGCCCCTCCCGATATACGAGTAAGGAGGGGTGTGCGCATGCCGAGTGTCAGCGAGTGGTCTGCCGGGGCCGAAGTCACGCTCACCACGGTGGCGTGGGACTCCACATACCGGGACATCGTCCAGTGGCGCGACTACGCGCACAGGGCCTCGTACATCGACCGGCCGGACGCACACCACCTCACGCTGAAGAATGCGCAGACTATCGACTACGGCTCGCAGGTCGTCCTCGATGAGCCGTTCTCCACGTGCGTCAGATACAACTACATCCGGGTCGTCAACCCGAAGATATCCAAGCTTCACCCCGACAAAGAGCGGCCCACTGTCTTCTACTACTTCATCCAAGACGTCGTCCGGGTCGCCCCCGACGCCACCGCGCTGTCCGTCCAGCTGGACGTGTGGACGACGTACTGCGGCAACGTCAAGCTGCGCAATGCCTTCGTCATCCAGGGCCACCTGCCGGTGGCCGCCACGTGGCGCGGCCGCCAACACGACGTTCTCCGAGAGGCCGAAGGCCTCGATTTAGGCTCCGACTACATGGTGCGCTACAGCGAGCGCTACAACGTCGCCACTCTCGCCGAGTGCTGCGTCATGCTCGTCGCCTCCACAGACTTCTCCTACGACCCCGGCGACCAAACGAACCCGAACCTGAGGACGGCGAAAGGCTCCGCTTTCGAAGGCCTGCCCAACGGGTGCGACATCATCCTCGTCCGCGACATCGGGACGTTCGAGTTCTTCGCAACCGCCATGTCGCCGTTCCCGTGGGTGTCCCAGGGCGTCCAGATGATCATGCTCCTGCCCACGCCCGACAACGTATTCGACAAGATCATCGCATCGCACAACACCGACAACGTGCACGACAAGTACCGGCAGGGCATCGACCCGAACGCGGTCAAGATCATCAGGTCCCGCAAGTCCGGCCACGAAGGCGACGTCATGTGGGGGCATGACCAGACGTTCTTCGGCGGCGGCGCTCTCGAACTACTCGATAAAACCCACTTCGCGGACTGGCAGAAGAACTACACGAAGCTCGTCACCGCGCCCTACCTATTCATTGAACTCACCAACTATCAGGGCCAGTCGATGGCCATCCACCCCGAGTACCTGCCCTCCGGCGGCAAGGTCACGTTGTCGCGCCTCCAGCACTTCTCTCCACCGGGCCCGCGGGTCGTCGTGTGGCTGCGCGACTACCTGTCGGAGGACAACACGACGGGCAACCCGCTGTCCAATTCGTTCCTGGACGGCTCGCTGTTCTTCACGAACTTCCCGATGTTCTCCATCCCCAACAACTCGGGACTCAACGCGCTGGCGTCTCAGGCGCACAGCATAGCGTTCGCCTACCAGTCCGCCGACTGGTCCCAACAGAAGGCACTGCAAGGCAACCAAGTCGCATATGACCAGGCGTCGTATGCGATCGGCACGGCTCGGCAGTCCATGGTCGCATCCAACACGGCACGGGGCGCACAGACGGCCCTATCGAACGCCGCCCGGACCCAGTCGACGGCGATCACCAATGACGCCGCGTGGGGCCACACGCAGAACAACATGATCCAACAGGGCGTCTCCGGCGGCATGGGCGCCATCGGCAGCCTCCTGTCGGGAGACATCGGCGGCGCCGTCAAAGGCGTCGTCGGAACCGGCATGGGCGTCTACATGGCCAACTCCAACTACAACATCGACGCGAACGCGAGGGATGCACAGACCGACCTGGCCAACTCCACCGCCTCCCAGTCCACGGCGATCACCAACAACCTGGCGTCGAAGCTCACGGGGCTGCAGAACGCACAGGCCGCCTACAACCGGGACACCAACAAAGAATATGCGGACATGGTGGCGAAGGGCGACTACTCGAACACCCTGGCCGGACTGAAAGCGAAGATACAGGACACGAAGATGGTGCAGCCGTCCATATCGGGGCAAATCGGGGGCGACGCTTTCATGCTCGCCACCACCGGGTGGATGGTGGATGTGCGGCTCAAGACGCCCCACCGGGGCGCGATTCAGGCCGTCGCCGAGCACTTCGCGAGGTTCGGCTACCGTTGCAACCGCACCATCGACATGGCCGTTTACAACCTGACACTCATGACGCACTTCACATACTGGAAGCTGGCGGACTGCCGCATCGACGCCCCGTCCGTGCCGCAGATGCATGCCGAGACGATCCGCGGCATATTCGAGAAAGGGGTCACCGTGTGGGACGAGCCGAAGGAGATAACTGAGATGCACCTGTTCGACAACGGTCCGAAGGAAGTGGTGCATCTATAATGCCGAGCACGAAGGGTTTGACGAACGGCGACCTTATCGGCGGCGTGGAGCCGTCCAAGATGAACGACGGCCGCTTCCGCCCCAACAGGGCGAAGGCCATGCGCGGCGGCGAGTTCATGCTTTACCAGAATATGCTGTGGGGCCTGGCAGAGGCGCGGTTCGTGTGGGACGGCCTGCCCGAGACGGTCAATGAGCGTTACCTGGAGCGCGTACTGCACCGCCACGGCCTCGCGGTCTTCTTCGAAGACCCGCGCCTGCACGCCTTCCTCGCGCTGCATGCCGCCAGCACCGGCGACGTGGACGTCTACGGGGACCCGAAGACGTTCCGCGTGACCGGCAACCGGTACATAAACCGGGAGATATCGTCGAAGGACTGCGTCCCGATTTGGACGAACAGGAACCGGGTCAACGACCAGTGGGTCGTCAGCTACTACGCGGCCGCCCTGGCGGAAGCCGCCGAGACGGTGCGCGTCAATGCACTCAACTCGCGCAGCCCGATGATCCTGGCGCTCAGCCAGGAACAGCGACTGGCCGGGGAGAACTTCTACCGGCAGGTGGCAGAAGGCCAACCGGTGATCTTCACCGTCAAAGACGACATGGGCCGCGGCCTGGCCGAGTCGGTGCAGGCGCTGGACAACAGGCAGTCGCCGAACGCGATATCCGACGCGATCCGCGTCAAGAAGGAGATATGGGACGACGCGATGCTCGCACTAGGCATCCAATGCGCCCCGCCGGACAAGAAAGAGCGGCTCGTCGACGACGAGGTGGAGGCGATCCAAGGCCAGACCGCGGCATTCCGCGGCGTGGCGATCGGCGCCCGCCAGGAAGCCGCAGACGCCATCAACGAGCGATACGGCCTGAACGTGTCCGTGCATTGGCGGCACAGTCGGGAACAGGTGCGCGGCATCAACGACTTGGGGGAGGGTTTCGATGGCTGACTTCACGATAGAACTTAGGGATGTGTGCGCCCGGTACAGCGACGCCGAGCTCGGTTTGGAGGCGTACCCGATCTTCGACGAAGCATACAGGCCGCACCTGAACAAGCTGATCAAAGATCACTATTGGTTCCGGGAGACCGCCTACGAGACGGTCGCCATGTTCACACACCAGCTACGGCACCGGCTAGAGCTGGTCATGCCCTACTACAATCAGCTATACGAGTCGGCGCGGATCAAGTTCGACCCGCTGTCCACCATGGACGTCTCATCGGTCTCCGACGGCACGCACAAGTCGTCGTCCAGCAACGAGGGTTCGGGGACGACGGAGAACCGGACCTCCGGCGCAGCCGAGTCGGACGCGCGGGACATGCGCTATCCCGACACGGCGATCAACCAGCACGGCGACTACGCCGTGTCGGGGAACAAGTCGAACGGCAGAACGGAGGGCGCGTCCAAGACCGACAACACGTCGAAGTCCAGTGCGGAGGGCGATGAGACGACGCACGCCACGTCGCATTCGACGGGCCGATCCCAGTCGGCGTCGTCGCTGATCATGGAATACAGGGCGAGTCTGATCAACGTCGACCGCATGGTGCTCGGAGACCTCGCCGATTTGTTCTTCGGCCTGTGGACGTCCAACGACAACTACATCGGCGGCGACATGTATATGGGCTTCGGCGCCATGTGGGGCTGGGGCTATTGGATCTAGTGAAGGAGGCCGCATGCCTATCAACAACGTCCCGTTCTTCGATCTGCAGAACACCCCCCTGACGAACATCACACCTTTTGCGGAGCGCGAGGCGTACTCTTACCAAGAGGTGCTGGAGGACCTGATCCAGAATTACAAACGGATCATTGATACGGTCAACAAGGTCGTGGCGCTCGCCAATGACATCGACACGCGCCTGATCGACCTCGAATCGCGTTTGCGCAAGGAGACGGACGACAAGATCGCCCGGGCGGTCGACGAGCTCTACCGGCGCCTGGCGCAGCGCGGCGCCAAAGACATGATCGTCGCCGACCCCGTATGGGGGCGCACAGATAGAACCGTCTCGGAGGTGTTGGCCGTGCTCTACGACAATGTGCGCACACAGGCCAGGTTCGCCAAGGGCGCCGACGACGTCGGGGCGACGGCGCAGGCACTGGACGAGGCCAACTGGACGGCCCGCCAGTGGGATCTGGACCCCGAGTACAAGACCGACCACGCAACCCACTGACACCGCCTACGGCAGTAAGGAGAACCGAACATGGCGAGCACGAACAAGACGGAGGCGTTGGGCCTCAGCCAGTTTGTTGACACCGACAAGCCCACGTGGAGGGGCGACTACAACGGCGACATGCGCAGGCTGGATGTGCGCGCACAGGAGGACACGTCCAAGTTCAACAGCATGGAGACCCGGATCAAACAGGCAGAGACGACCGTCGACGCCGACCACAAGGTCGTCACCCAGATTGATCAGAAGATCGGGGAGGCCGAGTCCCGGGCGAAGGCGGACGCCGCCAGCCAGGTGGCCAAGTGCTACGACGACCTGTTCACGAAGGTGAACGACCGCTACACGAAGGCACAGTCGGACTCCCGCTACATGCTGAAGAACGCCGCCACCCCGGACGTGTGCGCCGTCATCGTCGGCACATCCAACGTCGTCCAGGGTAAATGGCCGACCCTCATGTGCAAGGCGATGGGCATCACCGAGAAGAACTTCGCCGTCGGCGGGACTGGGATGACGGACGGCGCCAACAACTTCTCCGTGCAGTTGAACAGGGCGATCGCGGACGGCAGTTTCAGCAACAACGATGTGAAGTACGTCATCATCGCGGACTGCGGCAACGACGCTATGGCGGGCAAGGACATCTACAACGGCATCGTGAGCCTTATAACGGACGCCAGGAGGGCCTTCCCGAACGCCCGCATCGTCGTCTTCTCCGCCGTGTGGGCGTGGAGCAACCTGCACGCGCTGCTCAAGTCGAAGAACGGCCTCGCGAACTGCCTGAGCACCCTTCAGGAGGTGTGCGGCAACTACGGCGCGGAATACGTCGGCACCGAATTCTGGTGCTTGGGGTACAGCAAGTACTTCAACGAAAGCGAGATCCACCTGAATTCGACGGGCGACACGCGGTTCGCCACGCTGGCCGGCAACTACCTGCAGTACGGGAACGAACCGGTGCCCGTGTCGCAGAACTACCGGATCGGCCTGTCCGGCGGCGCGAGCCACACGGACACGCCGCTGACGCTCCGCCTGAACGGCGGCATCGTGAGCCTGTCCGGGGTCATCTCGGGCCAATCCATATCGGTGGGCGCCGATCTCGGCATGATCCCCGAGTGGGCGGCGCCGCGCGCGGACGTGAACGCGAATGCGAGAGGTGGGGCGTCGGGGACGGACGACATTCCGTTCCAAATCCACCCGAACCAACACCTGCAGACGTGGAAGGGCTGGTCGGGCAACCTGAACATCAGCGCTACGTGGTCGGTGCTGTAACCGTTTCACGTGGAACAGAGGCCCGCCCGTAGGGCGGGCCTCTTTAGGGAGACAGGAGACGCAC
>ERZ1674082.265-NODE-265-length-11790-cov-7.981253_pt1 | contig 11790 bp, 9 predicted proteins | sample MGYA00581118_ERZ1674082 | MGnify/ENA primary metagenome ERZ1674082 (study PRJEB41354, sample SAMEA4873329) | human saliva metagenome | biome: human-associated habitat [ENVO:00009003]; feature: mouth environment [ENVO:08000002]; material: saliva material... | reverse complement strand
TGCTGTGGATGTATCGGTGACAAAAGTAATGCATTTATTTGGGAATGCGCCTACTTTGCGCTATATTTGCAAGTGAATGTTACAAATAAACCGACAATGAAGAAGACATTTCTCTCCTTTGCCCTATTAACCCTCCTGTGCGGCAGTGTGTCGGCGCAGGTTTCGAATGTGAATCCGCGACCGCAGACGGTCAAAACAGACGGAAAGTTGTTCCCGGCCCCCAAGCAGTGGAAAATCTCGACGAGCTATGCGCTCGCGAAGTCCTATGCAGTGGACGCTTTGGACGAACTGGGTGTGGCGCGTGCGAAGGGAGGACGTGCCGACTACCGCATCACGTTGGGTGTGGTGGGCGAGAAAGGAATGGCCAAATACGAGAAACTCGTGCCCAGCCACGCCGAAGGCTACTACCTGTCCGTGGAACCGAAGGGCGCCGTGGTGGTGGGACGTGACGAACGCGGCCTTTATTATGGTGTACAAACCTTGCGCGAGATGATGGCCAAGGGCCAAATGGAATTTTGCACTGTGCAAGACTGGCCCGATGTGGCCTATCGTGGAGCCATCGAGGGCTTTTACGGTCGCCCGTGGAGCCACGAGCACCGCCTGCGCCAGCTCGATTTCTACGGCCACAACAAACTGAACGTCTATATCTACGGTCCGAAGGACGACCCCTATCATCGCCAACATTGGCGCGACCCCTATCCTGAGAAAGAGGCCAATCAACTGCGCGAATTGGTGGACCGCGCCCACGCTCGCGGAGTCAATTTCTACTGGGCCATACATCCCGGCGGAGACATTCGTTGGACGACGGAAGACCGCGACAATTTGGTGAACAAACTCGAGAAAATGTACGGCCTCGGCATCCGTTCGTTTGCCGTTTTCTTCGATGACATTGCCGGAGAAGGCGCTCGCGGAGAGAAACAAGCCGAATTGCTCAACTATGTTGACTCCGTGTTCGTGAAGAAGCACGGCGACATCGCGCCCCTATTGCTGTGCCCCACCATCTACAATCGCGCATGGAGTGGCAACGGCGACCAGTATCTCAATGCCTTGGGCCGCTCGTTGAATCCCGGCATCGAGGTGATGTGGACCGGCAACTCGGTGGTGCACACCATCGATAAGGAAAGCATGGACTGGATCAACGCCCGCATCAAGCGCAAAGCCTACATCTGGCTGAATTTCCCGGTCAACGATTTTGTGCGCGACCACATTTTGCTCGGCCCCACCTACGGCAATGGCCTCGACATCGCCAACGACGTGAGCGGATTCGTGAGCAATCCGATGCAATATGCCGAGAGCTCTAAGATAGCCCTCTATTCCATTGCCGATTACACCTGGAACATGAAATTCTACGACTGGGCCACGTCGTGGGATCGCGCGCTGAACGATTTGCTGCCCGGCGATGCAGCCGCCCTGCGCGTGTTTGCTTCTTACAATGAGGATCTGGGCCCGAACGGTCACGGCTTCCGCCGCGACGAGAGCCGCGATCTCAAACCGCTGTGTGATCGCATAGCTCAAGGCGACGCCAGTGCTGTGTCCGATCTGCGTGTGGCCTGCCAAGAATTAGGCACGGCCTGCGACTTGTTGCTCAACAACAAGGAGAACAAATGGCTCATCGAAGAACTCCGCCCGTGGTTAGTGCAAGGTAAACTGGTGGCTCAATACGGCGAAACCGTGTGCGATGCCGCCCAAACCAAGGCCGAGAATCCCCAGTCGCTGCAATCGTTCCCTCAGCTCTACCGCCAAGTGCTCTCGTTGCAGAAGCAAATGTACGACAACGAGGTGAATCCCGCGCTGCTCCACGAGTATCAAACCGGCACGAAGCTCGGCACGCTGCGCCTCCTCCCCGCCATTCAGCGCGTGCTGGCCGATGCCACGAAAGCCTACAACGCAGCGCACGGCACACACTACGAAGCCGTGACGCAATACTCTCCGTTCACCATCGAGAGCACCGTGCCTCAACTGGCACAACAGCCGATCTCGACCTACGGCGGCGAAGTGAAAATCGCCCCCTCCAACGAAGTGGTGACCTGGCCCGCCGGTTCGCAGTTCACAGTGCGCGGCGACCGTCCCTTCACCCTGCGCGGCATGGATTTCAATTTCGGACAAACCGGTGCCGCAGCCGCTTTCCTTCTCGAATGTCAGATGCCCGACGGCACGTGGCGCGAGATCTCGCTCTTGCATTACAAGGAAAACGATCCCGTGATCCACACCGGCAACGAACTGGGCGGCTTGCGTGTCAAGGCCTTCCGCCTGACCAACAAGAGCGGCCGGGAACAGCAACTCTATTTCCGCCACTTTAAGTTCGTCAAAGATTGAACGCCTTCGAGATTTCCCGTTGAAAAGGCGGTCGAGTCGGAAATAAAACAGTATTTTTGCAAACCGATTCACCCTCAAACCATTGCAATAAGCAACTCAACATACACATGCAAGAAACTATTCTCGCCATCTCCGGCAAGCCCGGTCTCTACAAGCTCATCGCTCGTGGCAACGCAAGCCTCATTGTTGAGGCCATTGACGAAACGCACCGCCGTCAACCCGCCGGCGCCCGCGACCGTGTCACCTCACTCGGCGACGTTACGATGTACACAGAAGCCGACGATGTGCCCCTCATGCTCGTGTTTCAAAACATCAGCGACGCACTTCAAGGCGGCGTAACGCCCTTCAACTATAAGCAAGCCAGCGTCGAAGAGCTCGAAAAGTTCATGGACGAAACGGCACTCCCCGCATGGGATCGTGAGCGGGTCCGCGTGAGCGACATTCGCAAGCTCGTGCAGTGGTACAACATCCTCGCGAAAGCCGGCTATAAGGACTACTATGTGAAGGCCGAAGTCGAAGTTCCCGCCGAAGAAGCTCCCGCTCCCGCCGAGGAAGCTGCCCCTGCGGCCGAAGCAGAGAAGCCGGCAAAGAAGCCTGCCGCCAAGAAACCCGCTGCCAAGAAGGCAACGACGGCCAAGAAGCCCGCGGAGAAAAAAACAACCGCCAAGGCTACGAAGAAAGCCGACAAATAAATGCACTGCAAGCAGCGCAGCTGCTCGCACATAACAAGCGACCGCGACCATCCTTCGGGCATTGTCGCGGTCGCTTTTTGTGGGGAAAGCCAAGAAAATTCCCCGTTTTCTGAAAATAACCGGGGGATAATTTGGCAAAGTCGGGAGGAATGCGTACTTTTGCACCGCAATCGAGAGATTAGCGTTGCCGAAATAGCTCAGTTGGTAGAGCGACGCATTCGTAATGCGTAGGTCACGAGTTCGAGTCTCGTTTTCGGCTCTCAGTGAAGCGAAAGGTTTTCCTTTCGCTTCTTTTGTTTTTTCCGTTTCGTCCTGTGCGTGTCGCATTCGCGCGTTGCGGTGGTTGAAATGAGCCGGCCACGTCTGCTCTTCGGCGTGCCTGTGTTTTGTGCACGGGCATTTTCGCCATGAAAAATCGGTTGTGTTGATTTTTGTTTGAAGATAATTGCGGAATGTGTTGTTTATGTCGACAAAAATGACGAATATTGCGTTGCGACAAGCTCGCTAATAACCATTTATCCTTTCACTATTAAATCTATTGTGCGAAAAACAGTAAGAACCTCCTCGGTTCGCGCTCGCCGATTTCCTTCAAACACCCGCCGTGTATGAAACCAACTGCAAAAGCCGCCGTAGTGCGTGTGATCCACGACCTCATTTTAGCCGATGGCATTCTCGATACGCGTGAAATGGAGCTCCTCAGCACGCTGTATGCCGAGTATGGTGCCAAACCCGTCGACGTACTGTCGGCCGATGAGTGCACCCTGGCCGAAGCCTTGAGCATTTTGTCCGAAGCCGATCCGGCGCTTCGCCACAAATTGCTCACCGACTGTTTGCGCCTGTCGATGTCTGACAACATCTGCGCCCGCGAAGAAGCCATGTTGTTGCTGGCTCTGCGCAGCAGCCTCACGTTGAATCTCACCGGCCACGACGGCGTCATTTCGGTGCGCGGCAGCCAGCGCATCCAGCTGGAGAATTTCCAAGTGCTCTACGTCGAGAGCGAATACGATGAGGAGGTCAACGCGTCGATCAGCGAGCAGTTTCGTGAAATCTGCACCGAACTTCGCTTGGCAGGCTTCGATTTCGTCTATCTCCCCCAAATCGCGAGCAACTATCGCGACATGAGCGACGGCGAATTGCTGAAATTGGGTCATTTTCTCTATCCACAGGTCAATGAAGAGCGCTTGCGCACCCTCATCCTTCAGTTGCGCGATTTGTCGACGGCGCGTTTTTGTCGCGAGCAGCTGGCCACGGCGCTCGATTTCAAGGGATTGGTAGACGTCGGCCCGTCGTTGCTGTTCAAAATCAACGAGTCGCTCGTGGGCAACGAGCCGGTGAGCAACTTCATGTTGCTCGAGATCGGCGACGACGCTTTGGAGAGCGTGCGCGAAATGATCGATCTTTTCGGGCAATATCACCAAAACGCCCATGTTCGCTACCTGCGCGAAGAGAGCGGCCGTTTCATTGTGCGCGGTCTGCACAAACAGATTTTCGACATCCTGATGTTGCGCAAAGGTATCCGGAGTAGGGTGGTGATCGACCCGAGCCGCGAAAGAATTTATTTTCCCGATGCCGATGTCGAATTGGAAAAAGTGCACCGTCGCGAGAAGGCGCTCTACGCTCTCCTGCTGTTGGAGAGCCAAAGTGGCGGGGTGAATCTCAACAAACCCGCCGGTGCCAAATTGCAACAGCGTCACGCACAACGCATGCAGCGCATACAAGAAAAATATGCCATCATTTATCGCCTCTTCGGCGGAGATGCAAACAGGGCTCCTTCTCTATTGAATTCCGATTCGCGCTCGCCGATGATGAGTCTTCTCCGGCGCCAACTCATCAACCTGAACGGCATTTTGCACCACGCCGGCAACTACGTGGCCGAGCGCAACATCTATGGCAATTACGCCGTGAGCATTTCGCCCGAATTGATTTGTTGCTATGATGCCGGCAGTAATTCCATCCGTCAGTTGAGCGAGGTGGAAGAGTGGCGCCGCATCTTGGCGTTGTAAGATTGCACCTTGCCGATCACCTCGCGCAAAAAACGTAGCGCAATCTTGCAATTTCCAATCGAAATTGGCAGAAAAGCCGCTCCTTTGCATCATCTAACCGCCCCCACGGCGGCGACAAACATCGATCGCCTCGTCTCGCGATGCAGTTGGCGAGCGTGGCTTCCCCACACCATACACCGTAACTTCAAAACAACACCGATATTATGGCAATCAATCTCTCAAAAGGCGACAATGTCAGCTTTTCGCACAGCCTGACCAACGTTTGCGTCGGCCTCGGCTGGGACCCCAACGAAGGGGCCGGCCATGAATACGATCTCGATGCCTCAGCTTTCATGCTCGGCCACAACGGCCGCCTCATCACTGACGAGTTTTTCGTGTTCTACAACAACCAGCTTTCGCCCGACGGAGCCGTGCAATCCACCGGCGACGACCAGACGGGGCGAAACAGCGAGGAGGGCGACGACGAAACGCTGATGGTCGATCTCGCCAAAGTCGATCCGCGGGTTCAAGAAATCCTATTCACCGCAACCATCTACAAGGCTGAGGAACGTCGCCAGAACTTCGGACAGGTGAGCAACGCCTACATTCGCATCTACAACAGCACCAACGAAGAAGAGATCGCCCGCTATGATCTCAACGAAGACTTCTCGGTGGAAACCGCCGTCGAGTTCGGTCGTCTCTATCGCAGTTTCGGCGAGTGGAAGTTCGAAGCCCTGGGCATCGGCCGCAAAGGTGGACTTCAAGCATTGGTAGACAAATACAAATAATCCAACAACGATGAGCATCAATTTAGAAAAAGGCCGTTCCATCAACCTGGAAAAAACGAGCGGCGAGCGTCTGACCCATTTTTGTGTAGGTTGCAACTGGGGAGCCGTGACAAGAAACTCTTTCTTCGGACTCTTCAAATCGAACGTAGACGTCGATGTCGATTTGAGTTGCCTGATGTTCAACGCCGAAGGCAAGCCCGTCGACCACATCTGGTCTGATCTCTACCGCTTCGGCGATCACAATGTGGGGCTCCCCAACGGCAAGTTGACCTCATTGGACGGCGCGTTGCACCACACCGGCGATGATCTCCACGGTGACGCAAACGGCGACGACGGACTGGACAACGAAATCATCACCGTCGACCTCGATCGGGTGAATGCCGCCGTGCAATCCATCGTCTTCTTCCTCAATATCTATAATAACAACGAGTACAGCGGCGATTTCTCCGGCATCCCCTACGCCTACATCCGCATGTTCGAAGGCACGCCCGACCGTCCGCCGCGCCAAGTCTTCGCCCAATACAACGTGGCCACGCAACAAAACTGCGTCGGCATGCGCGCACTGGTCATGGGACGCCTCTATCGCGTGGGGAACAACTGGCAGTTCTGCGCCATCGGCGACGCCTTTGCCGATCCAAGCATACTCCAAACCATCTCGCGCGTCATCAAGGACTACTCCCGCTAAGCCTTATCTCGTCACCTTCATCCCGATTTCTCTCTACTATGCGAAAACTTCCGATCTACCTCCTGCTCGATACCAGCGGATCCATGCACGGTGAACCCATCGAAGCCGTGAAAAATGGTGTCGACATGCTAGTTTCCACCCTGCTTAGCGACCCCTACGCCTTGGAAACAGCCTATCTCAGCGTGATCACCTTCGACAGTGCTGCGCAACAACTCGTGCCGCTCACCGAATTGCCCAAATTCCAGGCCCCCCAGCTCCAAGCCGCGGGATGTACGGCCCTGGGTGGCGCGCTCGCCCTACTGGCTCAGCGCATCGACACCGAGGTGACCACCACCACGGCCGAACAAAAAGGCGACTGGCGCCCGTTGGTGTTCATCATGACCGACGGTAAGCCCACCGATGATCTCCAATTCGGTTTGGAACAGTTCCGCCAACGGAAAACCGGTATGGTCGTGGCCTGTGCCGCCGGCCAGGGAGCAGACACCGCCACGCTGCAACAGATCACCCCCAACGTGGTACAACTGGCCACCGCCGACAGCGGCACCATCAAAGCCTTCTTCAAGTGGGTGTCTGCTTCGATCAGCACGAGCAGCAAGGCCGTGGAGAATGCCGCGAAGGAGACCACTTCCTTCAGCGAACTGCCGCCTCCCCCTCCCGAGGTCAACATCGTCATTTGATCCCCGTTCAGATTTTCTCCTAACAAAAACGAGTGGCAACGCCGCATCGGTTGCCACTCGTTTATTCTCTTCCCATGAGTAGAAGACTGCCCGTTTACATCCTCATCGACACGAGCGGCTCCATGCGCGGCGAACCCATCGAGGCCGTCAAAGTCGGACTGTCCGACATGGTCGCTTCGTTGCGTGTGGACCCCTTCGCCCTGGAAACCGTTTGCATCAGCATCATCACCTTCGATCGCAGCGTGCAGCAGGTGTTGCCGCTGACGGAATTGGCCCGATTGCAGGTCCCCGACATCCAATGTCCCGAATCCGGCCCCACCTTCCTGGGTGGCGCGTTGCAATTGTTGTGCGAGTGTTACGACAAAGAATTGCGTTCCGGTTCGCCCGAACGGAAAGGCGACTGGATGCCGCTGCTTTTTGTGCTCACCGACGGAAAACCTTCGGATGTGCAGGAGTATGCGCGCGGTGTGGAATCCGTGAAACAGCGCTCGTTTCTCAACATCGTGGCCTGTGCCGCGGGCCCCAAAGCACAAGTCGAGTCGCTCACCCGTCTCACTGAGCATGTTTACACGCTCGAGACGATGGATCCGGCCACTTTCAAACGCTTCTTCCAATGGGTGACCGTCAATGTCCGACAAGGCGGTCGCACTGTGGGCATCACCGGTAACACGAGTTTGCCTGCCCCTCCTCAGGAAGTGAATATCGTGCTTTGACCCGTCGGCTGCCCGTTCGCACCTTCTGCGAGCCGTGCGCACCATTCTCTTGCAGGGAAGCGCCCGCGCTGCGCTTCATGCCTTGTTAATCCCGTTTCTCCTTTCACCTCACCATCGAATCTCCACCGTCACTCAGATTTCGCCGGCAAGGCAATGGCCGAGGCGCCCATGCGATGCCCTCGCGCCACTACGGAGTGATCTCAACACAATATCTTATGGAAAATACCCCTGTCCGGAAGCTCATGGAGCTCAATAGTTCCATTGACAGCATTTCTTGGGACGTCCGTCTCCCCAATGCCTTCGAAAAGCAAGATTACCGGGGCGAAGTCGCGTTGCCCCCTTGTGATAGCGCCCGTTTCGTCTTGACCGGTGTCACCGGAGTGAACGAAAGTCAGCACGGCCTGAAGATAGAAGTCGACGAAAACAAATTTTTGATCACCGGCACGCCCGATCTTTCGGCACTCCGCAAGGACGGACAGCCTGCGCCGTCTGAGTTTACGCTCACGGCAAAGTATCGTCTCGAAGTCGACGGGGCATCCGGTGGAGCTTACGAAGGGGAAAAGGAATTCAAGCTGGTCATCGTTCCCGCCGTCGATACGTTGTGGAGAGACGAGCCCGTCAACTGGGATCAAATGCCGGAACCTCGATACCGGAACGAAGACGGATCGACCGACTCTGCAGTGCTCGACGGCGAAGAGAAACACATCGTAGCCGCCAGTTTGCGTGGTCGCAGCCATGCGCAGGAAGGAAAACCGCGCGACGACGCTTTCCGGTTCGCGACGACCCACGGTTGGCAGGTGTTGGCCGTGTCCGATGGTGCGGGTTCTGCATGCTATTCCCGCGAGGGAGCACGCTTGGCTTGTGAAAAGGCGGTGGCCGTTTGTTGCGAACGCCTCGACAACGAGCCGTTTCGAGACGGTTTTGAAGCACACATCAAGAACCTGAGCGCCATTCCGGACGAAACGAACAAGCGCAAACCGGTGGGCGACAGCCTTTACACCCTGCTTTGCCATGCTGCCAACCAAGCGCGGCAAACCATCGTACAGGAAGCCGGCCTGCAAGAGAAGGAAACGCGCACGTATGCCGCCACCTTGTTGCTCTGCGTCGCCAAACATTTCCCGTTTGGTTGGTTTGTCGGCTCTTTCTGGGTGGGCGACGGCGCCATCGCACTCTATCGTCGCGACACCACGCCCCACACGGTCTATCTGATGGGCGAACCCGACGAAGGGGAATACGGTGGGCAGACTCGTTTCCTCACCATGTCCGAAGTGTTCAGCGACGCCTCCGCGCTCTATCGTCGCCTGCGTTTCCGGTTGGTCGACGATTTCTCCGCCCTGTTCCTCATGACCGACGGCGTGAGCGATCCGAAGTTCGAAACCACCAACAATTTGAAAAACGCTGAGAAGTGGGATGCGCTTTGGGACGAACTGACCGCCGCCCATGCCCTCACCAACGCGGCCGAGTCGAAGCAGGCTTTGTTGGAATGGCTCGGATTCCCTTCGCCCGGCAACCACGACGACCGCACCCTGCTGGTACTCTGTGGCAACACACTGACAGAGAGCGAACCTGCTGACGATACGTCGGCAGCAACCACCGCGTCGCCGGACGAAGGCGAGTCGACGTCGCCGACTCCGGAACTCACCCCCTCCGCCGAGCCGACCGTTTCAGCGCTTGCCCCGTCTGCTCCCGCTGAGTCCGCAGCAGACGTTCCGGTCACAGCCAAGGACGAGCCGACCTCAGCGCTCACGCCTTCCGACACTTCTTCCTGCCTGCCGATGGTTGCCGAGTCCGACCCCGAGCCGACCCCGAACACGCCGGAAACCACTTCCGAATTGCAGCAATCTGAGATGGAGCAATGGTCGGACTCGAGCGTCGTTCTGAACGGCAAAGGGAGCGAAGCCCAACTGAAAGCCCCCAAAGGCAAGAAACACAACAAGCGCAACAAAAGACATTAGTCCGTCTCTCTCTATGGCAAACATCATCACGCTCACTGCCACCGATGGCAGCACGGTCGAGTTTTACGACGAAATCAAAGCCAGCGGCGGCGTCAAAGACGTCTATTTCTCCACCGATGGGACTTATGTGGTCGGCTTTTACCGCAAAGCCCTCAGTGCCAACGATCGCCAGCGCATCGAAGACATCGTCAATGTGCACCGCCAGCGCATCTTCACACCCGACGCAGCGGGCCAATATTGGGAAAACTTCTTTGCCTGGCCCACGAAAATCGTGGAGTGGAACGAAAAGGTGGGGCTGGTCATGCCCTTCTACGACAAAAAGTTCTTCTTCTCCGGCATCGATCCGCGGTGGCCATTCATGAAAGACGGGCAGGAGAAAAACGGAAAGTGGTTTTCGTCGGCCAAACTCTACAATCGTTTCGTGCCCGACAACCAGAAAGGCAACTTGCTCACCCGCCTACACATGTGCTTGAAAATCGCACGTGCCATCCGCCGCCTCCATGCCGCGGGATTGGCGCACTCCGATTTGTCGTACAACAATGTTTTGGTCGATCCGCTCACCGGCAATGCCTGCATCATCGATTGCGACGGTTTGGTCGTGCCGAAGAAGTTTCCGCCCGAAGTGGTGGGCACGCCCGGTTTCATCGCCCCCGAAGTCATGGCCACACGTGCCCTTCCGCTCCAAGACCCGAAGAAGAACCTGCCGCAGATCTCCACCGACCGCCACGCCTTGGCCGTTCTCATCTACACTTTCTTGCTCCAACGCCATCCGCTCGACGGCGGAAAAGTGTGGGACGTCAACGACACAGAGCACGATGACGATTTGCGCTACGGCGAGAAGGCGCTTTTCATCGAACACCCCTATGATGCGACCAACCGTGTGAAGCCCTCACAGCTCGATCCGCACGAATTGCCACAAGGCGATCCGCAACAGCGCCCCTACACGCTGTGCGGCCCCTATCTCACGCGGCTTTTCAATCGGGCCTTTGTCGAGGGACTCCACGCACCGGCCCGGCGCCCCAGCGCAGCAGAATGGGAAGATGCCCTCGTCAAGACGTGCGATCTCTTGCAGCCCTGCAACTGCGAACAAGGTTGGTACGTCTTCGACAACACCACGCAGCCCAAATGCCCATTCTGCGGTAAGCCCTACGCCGGTCAGCTGCCGGTGCTCAATTTCTACTACGCCCCCTCGCACGGCAAGTTCATTTCAGAGAACTATCGTCTCATGGTCTATCATCATCAGACACTCTATCGTTGGCACACGAACAATCTCGTCGTTCCCAACGAAAAGATCAGCGACGAAGACCGTCAGCCGGTGGCCGATTTCCATTTCCACAATGGCCAATGGATACTCATCAATCGCCGCCTGCCCGGTTTGCGCGACGTGACGGCAGGTTGCGATGTCCCCGTCGGTCAGTTCATTCCGCTCACCGAAGGGCGCCAAATTCTCTTCGATACGAACCAAGGCGGCCGCCTCGCCGTGGTGCAATTGGTGCATGGAGCCTGACGGGGGCGCAATATCCGCAAAGTAGGGGAAATGCTCTCCGTCCTTGCCCTCAGGCTTGGGGTATCCCAAGCCTGAGGGCAATTTTTGCTGTTGAACTTCTTTGTCGTTTCACCGCATCTTCCCCTTCCTCATATACGGTAGCCGCCTGGAATACGGCCCTGCTTCCTTTTCTTTGGCGACAACTGCCAAGAACTAAAAAACGAAGCAGCGGAGCGCATCGCTCTGCGCAGGAGCATGGTGCACGACCATCAAGGCGTTTCGTCTCGGTTGGTCGACTAAATCGTTCGGCGCACATTTTCGGGAAACCTCAAATAGGTGAAATAGGCCACATCGTGTGCTCTTTCTTTTCGGGTCGGGATCGGGTACTTTTGGCCTCAACGCCCGGCGAAGGTACGCATCATCCCTTCTTAGGTTCTTGATAGCGTTCGATGTCTCGTTGGAGATACTGCCTAAACGCAGGAAACTCCTTGTCTGT
>ERZ1674082.263-NODE-263-length-11851-cov-6.576636_pt1 | contig 11851 bp, 8 predicted proteins | sample MGYA00581118_ERZ1674082 | MGnify/ENA primary metagenome ERZ1674082 (study PRJEB41354, sample SAMEA4873329) | human saliva metagenome | biome: human-associated habitat [ENVO:00009003]; feature: mouth environment [ENVO:08000002]; material: saliva material... | reverse complement strand
TGAACCCAATTTTCTACGATGGCATGATTATGTTGCCACTAGTATTAATTGGAGTGGAACAAGTTCTCGATAATGAGTCTCCACGAGGCTATATTGGAATGCTTGCTTTAGCATTATTTGTACACTTCTATATGGGCTATATGACATGTATCTTCGTAGTTATCTACGCATTATTCTATGTTATCCGATCTAAAGAATTTACAACTGTCAAAGTGATTTTTGAACGCATGTTAAAACTAGCCTGCGCTTCGATTATCGCAGTAGGGATGGTTGCGGCGATTCTATTGCCAATCATCATCAGTTTAGTTTCAACGAAGGGTGGTTTGCAAAACTCATTAAAATTTGAGTGGACATTGCAAATTAATCCTTTAGAGATTTTATCGAAATTATTCCTTGGATCATTCGATAATGATTCATGGCCAGCAGGTCCAAACTTGCCAAACATTTATGTGGCGAGCTTCGGGATTTTAGGAACCATTTACTACTTTATCTCTAAGAAAATTACAAAATGGGGTAAGGTTGCAGCAGGATTCGTTCTTGTTGTTTTCTTAATCTCTTGTGCGCATGAATTTACAAGTAAATTATGGCATATGGGTCAAAACCCAGCCGGATTCTTCTACCGCTTCTCATGGATTATTGCATTCTTCTTAGTGTACCTAGCTTACTTAAGCTTACGCGAAGTCGAACGATTTACCGCAAAAGAAGCAAGCATCTTATTTGTGGGGATGGCAATTATTTTTGGGATTGTTCAATTCCAAGAGCATTCATTCTTAACAATTTGGCAACGTATTGCGACTCTTGGTATTTTCATAATTATGCTTCTTGTTCTGTTCTGGACAAAAGCGAAGAAACCATGGGCAGTGATTGCAGTGTTGACGGCAGTTGAATTGACAGCAAATGCGGCCATTGTGCAGTCGCGTGTCGGATATACAGATGCGTATAAATACCATGATGCGGTTCTTCAATTGAAAGATGCGATTAACCCAATTCGTCCTGACGATACTGACTTCTACCGTATCAACAAGACATTTAACTTAAGTAAAAACGATCCTTTCATGGTCGATTACCCAGGGTTATCCGTTTTTAGTTCGAATTTGGAAAATAGTACGCGTGATTTATTTGACCGCTTAGGAAATAACGGGATTAACGCGACAACGTACTACCAAGGCACACCGCTACAAGATGCGCTCTTCTCAGTGAAATACTTAGTAGCGCCAAAACCGGTGTATACAAAAGAATATCCTGATACTTCGAAAATGTATGTATTCGGAAATATGGTAACGCGTAAAGATATTACGTCGAAAGAACCAGTTTACGAAGCAACAAGAACGAAGACATATGAAACAGGATTGATTTTACCAATTGCTTATGCTGTGAATGATGCGACAGTGAATGTGAAACTGGAAAATCATCAACCAATTCAAAACCATAACAAGATTGTTCAAGCAATGGGAGCCACAAGTGAGAACTACTTAACGCTTCTAGCTGCCAACGAAGTGAAGTTGGATAATATGGAAGTTCCTGATTCTTCTAAACCAGAAACGTATAAACGTGTGGATTCATCAAAACCAGGAACAATTACGTATCATTTAGTACCACAGTCATCCGAAGATTACTGGGTATCGATTCCTCAAAAACTTTCTCATACGAATAAAAACAAAGTGAGAATTTTACTCAACGGAAATACGTATGACTTCCAAGATAAATTCCAACAAACACAACTTATTCAAGTGGCCCATGATTCACTTGGAAAAGCCGTTGATTTAACGATTGAAATTGACACAGATGACGAATACAACTTGTCAGGTTTACGACTAGCGCGTTCAAATAGTGCCCTATTAAATCGCATGATTGAAGAGCGTCAACTTCAAGGGATGAAAGTCACTCATTGGAATGATAGTCATATTCAAGGGACTGTGAATATCACAGACGACAGCACATGGATGATGACAAGTATTCCATATGAAAAAGGCTGGACCGTTAAAGTGGATGGTCAAGTCGTTGGAACGGCTAAAGTTTGGGATAGTCTTCTTGCTTTCCAAATTACACCTGGTGAACATACAATTGAGATGACTTATATGCCAGAAGGATTTATGGCAGGTTTCGTGATTTCAATTTTATCAATTTGTATTTATGTTTTTGCCATTTATAAAAAATGGATTTAATTGAATAGGAGTAGACTATAATGACAATTTCAAAAATGAAATTAAAATATAGTTCGCTATTCTTCGTTCCATTTGTGGTGATGTTGGGGGTCTTCCTATCTTTAGGGTTGACCCCTTTTTCGCAAAATTCGATTCATAGTGGAGACTTTCTTTCTCAATATTTTCCGCTTTATATCGGATTGCATAAACTATTTTGGAGTGGAGATTTTAGCGGTCTATTTTGGTCCTTCGAGAAGTCACTTGGAGGAGCGATGCCAAGTGTCTGGGGCTTTAATAGTTTAAGTCCGTTCACTTTTTTATATATGATATTCCCGATTTCGAGTTTTCAAGTCCTCAGCTACGTGATTCCGCTTCTACGTGCTGGGGTTATGGGAGTCGTCTTTGGATATTTCTTAGAAAAGAAATTCCAAGGCGTATCGAAACATTACTGGTTATCGTTAGGATTGGCTTCGTCATATGCCCTTAGCGGATTTGTCGTATCGCAACAGTACAATCCAAATTTCTTAGATAATCTGGTCTATATTCCGTTTATTCTCTTGGGAATTGAAGAGGTGGTAAGTGGGAAGCGTTCGGTGAAATTACCGCTGTTTCTTCCCATTAGTTTAATAACGGATTTTTATACAGGATATATGATGTGTCTCTTTGTGGCCCTCTATACATTTTATGTGGTCTTCTCAAAGAATATTTCTTTGAAAGAGGCGACACTAAAACTAGCGAAAGTGGCATTGTTTGCGCTGATAGGGGTAGGCCTTGCAGCGTTTTGGCTATTGCCAGTCTTTAGTGCCTTGCTAGAAAGTAAAGCGAGTGCGGGAAGTACCTTTGCATGGTCATGGAATCCTGTGAATGATTTAGTCGCTATGCCTCAAAAATTCATCTTAGGATCCTTTGGTGAGAAAGAGTGGGGAGATTCCAAAGCGTTACCGCAACTCTTTATTGGTGGATTAGGACTCTTTGGCCTATGTACGTTCTTTGCTAAAAAAGAAATCACTATTCGTAAGAAATTAGCAGCGACAGTCGTGTTGCTTGCCTTACTGCTTTCGTTTTCGATTCAAGGCTTCGACCAAATTTGGCATATGGGACAACGCCCAGTCGGTTTCTACTTCAGAAATTCTTGGGTGGCTAATAGCTTTATGCTAGTGCTAGCATCCGAAAGTCTAATGCAGTGGAAAGATGAATTCCGCTTGAATGAATTTTTAGTGGCCATCTTTGGCTTTGGCTCTATTCTTATTTTGTCGACTCTAAGAAGTCTTCAATATGTTGAGACCTCGCAGAAAATACTCGCGTTTATTATTTGGGTGGGTATTGTACTGATTTTCTTTCTTAGCAATGCAGAAATAAATCGCAGGTTACAATTAGCAACCGGAACGGTGATTTTTGAAATGATGATGAGTACCTTTGTAGGCTTTAAACGTGTACCCTATTTCATCGATAATTACGGATTGAAGGAACAGATGGAATATGCGATAGTTTTTGAAAAAGAAGGATATAGTAATAAAGATATTTTTACTAGAATGGAAATACATAAAGGATTATTGTACGCGAATTTTCCAATTGCTTTTGGCTACAATGGAGCTTCCCACTTTACATCAAGTTTAGAGCATGCGCTGATTGAAGAGATGAGTCATCTAGGACTTCCAACGTCTCAATCGGTGACGAATTATACCGACCGCAATGTGATTTTAGATTCGCTCTTTGGTGTATCACGTTTTATGATGGATGGCGATGAAAATCGTGTCTTTGCGGATGTGCGTGGGATGTATGCGAAAGAAGGGAAAGTGAAGGATTTTGTGGTTTACCGCAATCCATATGCGTTCTCTCTTGGATATTTAACGAATGAAAATACCGCAACCAATATTGCTTTTGAAAAAAATCAACCAGTAGCCAATCTCAACCAGCTCTTGCAAGTGATTGGGCTCACTGGAACGAACGCATTGACTGAAGTGAATCTTGGCGAACCTGTGACGACGAATTTAACGAAGGGGCAGGAGAAATACACGCTAACAAACGAAGGTGAATCCGCAAACATTGAATGGGAGTTCAATCTACAGCCAAACAAACTGTATTTTGTTGAAATTCCAGAACGCCAAGCTGGTTCCGTGATTAAATCAAAAGTGATGCTAAATGGTATCAGTTATCCGTATGAGAATCGATTCCACGAGAACCAATTTTGGATGATTGGAAATGGAAACTTAGACCAGACGATTACCTTTGCGATTGAGGACGCGAAAGCCAAAGAATGGGATCTTCGTGGCTTCAAGTTCTATACGATTGATATTACAACACTTGCGAATGCATTGACGCAGTATAAGAAAGCAAATGATATTACAATTGATGCCTATTCGAATGGAATGGTGAAGGCACATGTCACAGTGATAAATAGCGAACAGTCCTTTGCGACCTTTACGATTCCATACCATTCGGGTTGGAGCGTCACTGTAGATGGTAAGAAGCAAGAAGTGAAAAAAGCGCTTGGATTCTTTATGGGCGTTTCGCTGACAGAAGGAGAACACGAGATTGTTTGGAGTTATTCGCCGCCAGGATTACATCTTGGAATGTTCATTTCTATTTCGTCACTTCTCTTACTAGTTTTCTTATGGAAAAAGCATAAAAATTAAATAGATTGTCATTAAAATAGTCTCTGAAATCGTGATGATTTTAGAGATTATTTTTTTTCGTGTTTTTACAGGCCGTACTTTTGTAATTGAGGGTGTTTAGTGGGTATAATGACCTGTTGATTAGAGAAAGGAAAGTGATGAAGTGATGGATGCAACAAGTATGGCTCAAGCCGTCCGCTTGAAAAAAGTGAGTCCTGTAGAATTAGTGACAAAAACGATTCAACGCGCGCAGTCACTGAATCCTTCTCTTAATGCTATTGTTTATGAGCAATATGAAGAAGCACTCGAAAAGGCGAAACACTTTGAGCTGACCAATCAACCCTTTGCGGGAGTACCTATTTTTTTAAAAGACTTAGGGCAGGAGCAAAAAGGGAGCGTCTGTACATATGGCTCACGTTTATTTAAGGATATAAAAAGTACTCAGACTGATAACTTTGTCAAACGTTTAGAAGAACTCGGTTTTATCATTATGGGACGTACAAATACTCCGGAATTTGGATTCAAGACAGTAAGTGACGCCACTCTCCATGGTCCCGTTCGAAATGCGGTGAGTCCTGAGAGAAATGCAGGAGGGTCTAGTGGTGGTGCTGCAGCTATTGTAGCAAGCGGAATTTCACCAATTGCAGCAGCAAGTGATGGTGGTGGATCGATTCGAATTCCGGCTAGTCATAATGGATTGATTGGACTGAAACCTTCTAGAGGTCGTGTGATTGTCGGGCCAGGTTCTTATCGTGGATGGAATGGCGCAACTGTTCATTTTGCGCTGACAAAAACCGTCCAAGATACAAGGAACTTATTATTCCATATGCAAGAGTGCCAGATGGAAAGTCCATTTCCATTACCGAAACTGAGTTACGAACAGCTTTATAAAACAGAAAAAATAAAACCATTAAGAGTGGCAGTGTTGTTACAGTCACCAGTGGGTGAAGCGGTCTCTAAGGATGCGGTGGATGCTGTGATGAAGATTGCCCGTTTCTTTGAAAATCATGGGCACTCTCTAACGCTTCTTCAAAAGGATCCAGTAGATGGTGTCGCGCTGCAAAAAGGATTTTATATTATTAGTGCAGTGGAGACAGCGTTGATGTTCCAAAATATTGAACGCCAACTACAGAGTCCAGTAACTCGTGACGATATGGAACTAATGACATGGGCGATTTATCGTAGTGGCATGGATATTTCCGGAATGGAGTACTCTAAAGTGGCTTCAAGTTGGGATATTTATGCCGAGCAGATGGCACAGTTACACAAGCAGTATGATGTGCTATTATTGCCAACGGTTGCACAGGCCGCACCGAGTCTTGTTGCGTATGAATTATCTGCGGATTTACAATCCAAACTCAGTCGTATTGATGACTTTACAAAAGACCAGAAACAACAATTACTCTGGGAAATGTTCGAGGAGAGCGTAGCCGATACGCCGTTTACGCAGCGATTTAATATTACTGGTCAACCGGCCATTAGCCTGCCAGTTCACTATACAAAAGACGGACTTCCGATTGGAGTACAACTCGCTGCAGCCAAAGGAAGAGAAGACCTGCTCCTACAAATCGCAGAATGGCTCGAACAAGAACAATTATTACAAGTAACAAAACAGTAGAAAGAAGTGAAAGTGTGTTAGAAACAGAAGCTTTATTTAAGCCTTTCGAATTAAAAAAAGGAGTCACATTGGACAATCGATTTGTGCTTTCTCCAATGGTGACGAACTCTTCAACGAAAGAAGGTCATATTACAGAAGATGATTTAAAATACGCCGAACGTCGTGCACATGCTGCGGCCCTTCAAATTACAGGGGCGGCTTACGTGAACAAGCATGGACAGCTATTCGAGTATGGATTTAGTGCGACTTCTCTAGACGATATCGAAGGCTTAACGAAATTAGCCAAATCGATGAAATCAGGTGGCGCAAAAGCCATCTTACAATTAACGCATGCCGGACGTTTTGCAAGTCATGCCTTAAACCGTGACCGCTATGTGTATGGTCCAAGTGCGATGACATTGCAATCGCCGTTCCCACATGAAGTGAAAGAATTAACCGTAGAAGAAATTCATGGCATTATCGAAGATTATCGCCGTGCTGCACAAATCGCCATCCAGTCTGGATTCGACGGGCTAGAAATTTCATCGGCACAGCGATTACTTATCCAAACCTTCTTCTCAACGTTCTCAAACGAGCGTACAGATGAATATGGCTGTAAGACATTAGAAGACCGTTCGAGAATCGGGATGGAAGTCTTATTGGCGGTTCAAGAAGTGATTGATGAATATGCCTCTGATGATTTTATTTTAGGATTCCGTGCGACTCCTGAGGAAACGCGTGGAAACCAAATTGGATACACTGTTGATGAGTTCCTAGAGTTCTTCGAAGACGCGCTTAAAAAAGTAAACATTGACTACTTAGCCATTGCAAGCTGGGGACATGATGTCTTTAGAAATAAAGTTCGTGCCAAAGGACCACATCAAGGTGAACTCGTTAATAAGGTGGTCTATGACCGCTTGAGAGGACGTGTCGCAGTGATTGCTTCAGGTGGCATTAATTCTAAAGAAAAAGCCCTCGAAGCATTAGAAAATGCAGATTTAGTGGGTCTTTCAACACCATTTATCACGGATCCAGAATTTGCTGTGAAGATTCAAGAAAGAAATGAATCAGATATTCAATTAACGATTAAACCAGAAGCGCTTGAAGCCTTAGCAATTCCAAAGGCAGCCTTTAAAGATATCGTTCCTTTAATGGATTTTGGAGAGTCGCTTGAAAAAGAAGCACGAGATTTCTTCAGAGGACTCGAAGCCAACTACGAGGGGAGAGAGACGGATGAAAATTAGTCTGTTAGATTATGGTCTCGTAGATGAAGGAAAAACGAGCGCAGAGGCTGTTCGTGAAACGCTGGAGTTAGCGCAATTAGCAGACGAACTGGGATTCCATCGTTTCTGGGTGAGTGAACATCATAATGTGCCGGCACTATCGATTAGTGCTCCAGAAGTGGTGATTCCTTATCTTGCTAGCCATACGAAGAACATCCATATTGGTTCTGGTGGTATCATGGGTCTTCATTATTCGCCGTATAAGGTGGCCGAAATCATGTCAATCCTAGAAGGATTATTCCCAGGGCGTGTGGATATTGGGCTTGGCAATTCCCCAGGAACACCTCTTGTAGGTCGTCATTTGCAGTCGCTTTATTCGAAAGAGCAATACGCGCTGTGGTTAGAAAAATTGCAGAACTATTTGAATGAAGCGCGTCATAAAGGCGTGGTCGTTCCAGAAACGACGACTGTACCAGAACAGTTCCTTCTTGGAATGGGCGGTCAGTCGATTGAGTCCGCGGCAACTCTTGGTTTGAGCTTTGTATATGGTGTATTTCCGTATATTCCTCAAGATCCTGTCGAGTTGGCGAAAAGTCTTTCTGAGAAATATCGTAGCACCTTTAAACCAGGACCTCATAGCAAGCCAAGTAACTTTGTACTAGCAGTATTTGTAGTTATTGCAGATACGAGAGAAGAAGCCGAAGAGATGGCGAAACCATTAGATTTATGGATGCTTGGAAAACAGGATTTTTCAGAGTTCCATACCTTCCCAACACAAAAAGATGTGGAAGAATATAAACTAACACAGCGTGACCAAGAGAAGATTGAAAGCAACCGCAGTCGACTCATCGTGGGAAATCCACGTGAAGTTTATGAGCAAATGGAGGCGCTAAGAGCTGTCTCCAATCCTGACGAGCTTTTATTTATCCCACTCGTCGGTTCCATTGAAAAAAGAAAACGTTCAGTAGAATTACTTGCTGAATTATATAAAGGAGAACAATAAAATGAGAAAATTTGCTAACTTTTTATGGATTGATAAAGAAGGAGAAAACTACACGATTCGTATGACTCCAGAACTACAAGATGATGTCGGTACCATTGGATTCGTTCAATTTAACATGGACGACCAATTAGAAGCTGAAGACGAAATCTTAAGTTTAGAAGCAAGTAAAACAGTGATGTCGATTGTGACACCACTTGCAGGAAAAGTCGTAGCTAGAAACTTAGCGGCAACAGATGAACCTAAATTATTAAACTCTGAGAAACCAGAAGAACACTGGTTAGTGACATTAACGGATGTTGAAGTAGCAGCATTCTTGGCATTAGAAGATGAATAATCATAAAGAAGAGCAGTTGCTCAAGAAATTGATTGAGCTCTTGGCGCAGGAGTCAGGAGAAAGCATTGAAGTTGAAGGGAAAACTCCAGAAGAGTTGAGGGCCCATTGGAGAGGCCTTGTGAATGTAAGACAGCCAAAAGAGGCTCCTGCAGAATATATCGCTTTGGAGAATGAATATTTAAAAGAGTACCATTCACCAAGAGTACAGACTTTGGCTGATTGTGTTCCAACAGCAAACGACCAAATCAAACTCTATTATGGTGATTTATGTGAACTGAAAGTCGATGCGATTGTGAATGCGGCGAATAGTGAGATGCTTGGATGTTTTATTCCAAACCATCGCTGTATTGATAATGCAATTCATACTTTTTCAGGAATTGAACTTCGCTCATTTTGCCACCATTTAATGGAAGAACAAGGGAAAAAGGAACCTGTTGGAAAAGCAAAAATTACTCCAGCTTTCAACTTGCCTTCGAAGTACATTATTCATACGGTTGGGCCCTTTTTCCCTCCAGGGCAAAAAGTAACGCCGCTTCGTGAACAATTACTTGCTGGTTGTTACAAGAGTTGTCTACATACAGCCAAAGAAGCTGGTCTAACTTCAATTGCTTTTTGTGGGATTTCTACAGGAGAGTTTGGTTTTCCAAAGGAACCTGCTGCGCGTATAGCCGTGGATACAGTGAACAAGTGGTTACAGGACACGTCTTCAACAATGACCGTTGTCTTTTCAACATATACTAAAGAAGATCAAACAATTTATCAGAAATTATTATCAGGAGAGCATTAGAATGACGAAATGGAATGCATTACAAAAAGAAAGAACAACTGAAGCTAGTCTACTGGCAGATTTATTCCAGGAAGCAGATGCTATTGTGGTTGGTATCGGGGCTGGGATGTCGGCAGCAGATGGATTCACCTACATTGGAAGTCGATTCGAAGACGCTTTTCAGGATTTTATTGAGAAGTATCAATTTTTAGATATGTTACAAGCGAGTTTGTTCCACTTTCCAAGTTGGGAAGAGTATTGGGCATTTCAAAGTCGATTTATCGTGCTCAATTACTTGGACCAACCTGTGGGACAATCGTATGTTGAATTGTTAGAAATGCTTAAAACTAAGCCATACCACATTATCACAACGAATGCGGATAATGCGTTTTGGGTAGCAGGGTATGACAAAGAGAAGGTTTATCATATTCAAGGCGAATATGGGCTTTTCCAATGTAGCCAGCACTGTCATCAAAAAACGTATACCGATGATGCCTTAGTTCGCAAGATGATTGTCGAGCAAAAAGACATGAAGGTTCCGTATGAACTGATTCCGTTCTGCCCAGAATGCGGAGCGCCACTTGAAATTAATAAGCGTAACGCTGAAAAAGGAATGGTAGAGTCAGCAGATTTCTTTGCACAAAAGTCGCGCTATGATGCGTTTTTAGAAGAACATAAAAGCGATAAGGTTCTCTTTTTGGAAATCGGAGTTGGCTTCACAACGCCACAATTTATCAAGACCCCTTTCCAAAAATGCGTACAAGCTAATCCAAATGCGCTATTTGTAAGTATGAATCATAAACATTATCGAATTCCTCTTGCGCTAAGAGAGCAAACCGTACAATTGTCAGAAAACATCGCCCCATTAATTCATGGGACGTATCAAGAGCTTAAAGGAGAATAAACGATGTATTTAATCGAACCAATCCGTGATGGAAAATATGTAAAAGATGGAGCAGTAGCGCTTGCGATGCAAGTATATGTGCAAAGTAATGTCTTCTTGGATGATGACATCTTATTCCCGTATTACTGTGATCCTAAAGTTGAAATTGGGAAATTCCAAAATACAATCGCCGAAGTAAACGAAGAGTATTTAAAAGAAAACAATATTCTTGTTGTTCGTCGTGACACAGGTGGTGGTGCCGTGTATGTGGACTCTGGTGCCGTGAATGTATGCTATTTAATTCAAGATAATGGAATCTTTGGAGATTTCAAGAGAACATATGAACCAGCTATCAAAGCTCTACATGAACTCGGCGCAACAGCTGTAGAACAAACAGGGCGTAACGACTTAACCATTGAAGGGAAAAAAGTATCCGGAGCTGCGATGACGATTAGCAACGGTCGTGTATACGGTGGTTTTTCGCTCTTATTAGATGTGGACTATGATGCGATGGAAAAAGTCTTGAACCCAAACAAGAAGAAATTACAATCTAAAGGAATCCAATCGGTTCGTGCACGTGTCGGAAGTATTCGTCCATATCTTGCTCCAGAGTATCAAAACGTGACGGTAGATGAGTTCAAAAACTTAATCACATGTAAGATTTTAGGAATCAATTCGATTGATGAAGCAAAACGTTATGTATTAACCGAAGAAGATTGGAAAGCAATCGATGAACTCACAGCATCTAAATATAAAAACTGGGAATGGAATTATGGCCAGTCTCCACAATATAGTGACTACCGTGATGGACGTTTTGCATGTGGAACGATTCAATGTTACTTAGAAGTGGAACAAGGTAGAATTTCAAACTGCCGTATTTATGGAGATTTCTTTGCTAAAGGAAATGTACAAGAAGTCGAAGGAAAACTAAAAGGCGTTCGTATGGTGAAAGAAGACTTAGTGGACGTCTTAAGAAGAATCGATTTAAGCAACTACTTTGGCGCAGTTACTGCCGAAGAATTTGCGGGACTCGTTTTAGGAGAATAAAGTAAAAAATAGAGTGATACCGTATACGGTATCACTCTATCTATTTAGAAAAGGATGAAGCGAGGTGCTTCATCCTTTTTGCTTGATTAGTCTAATTCTTCTTTTGCTGGAATGCTGTGAGCTAGACGGCTTGCTGCAGCGGCTGCGATAGCACCAACTAAGTCATCTAAGAAGATGTTTACTTTACCAGTTGATTTGTCATCTAATGTTTTTAGAATTCCTGGTTTTACTTTATCGAT
>ERZ1674082.258-NODE-258-length-11937-cov-8.950766_pt1 | contig 11937 bp, 9 predicted proteins | sample MGYA00581118_ERZ1674082 | MGnify/ENA primary metagenome ERZ1674082 (study PRJEB41354, sample SAMEA4873329) | human saliva metagenome | biome: human-associated habitat [ENVO:00009003]; feature: mouth environment [ENVO:08000002]; material: saliva material... | reverse complement strand
TTCGCAACGGATTGCATCTCGGAGGGGCAGAACCTCCAGGACTGCGATTGCGTGGTCAATTACGATGTGCACTGGAACCCGGTTCGTATCGTGCAGCGTTTCGGCCGCGTCGACCGCCTGGGCTCGACGAATGAGCATATCCAGATGGTGACCTTCTGGCCGGACGTCGACCTGGAGTCCTACATCAATCTTGAGTCGCGTGTGAAGTCACGCATGGCTCTGGACGATGCGAGTGCCTCCGGCGAGGAGAATCTGCTCACCCCGTCGGAGGATATGAACGACCTGGAGTATCGCTCGGATCAGTTGCGCACGCTGCGCAGTGAGACTCTTGATCTCGAAGACATGCGGCGAGGAATGTCAATCACGGATTTCGCGTTGGATGATTTCCGAATCGAGTTGGAGCGCTATATGAACGCGAACCCGGGCACACTGGAAGGCGCGCCGACGGGCTTGCACGCGGTCGTGTCAATTCCGGATGACCTGCGCCCTCAAGTGAGTCCGGGAGTGATCTTCTGTCTCGAACAGCGTGCAGGCGGTGGCGACGCCAGCCGTGCAAGCGCCCCGCTCTCTCTGATTTACGTGCCGAGGGACGCAGCAGGCGCGCGGACACTATCCAACCCAACGCGTTCCCTGGACCTGCTCAGGCAGCTATGCGAGGAACACCATGAGCCACTGGATGCCCTGTGCGCGCAATTTAATCGAGCCACACGTGATGGTGAGAACATGAGCGAGTACTCGGCACTGCTGACCGAGGCCGTCGCAGCGGCGATCAGGCAGGGAGAAGAAGCAACCCTCGAATCGCTGTTCACACCGGGAATGATTGCCCAGGGAGCCTCGTCAGAAGCAGACTTCTCCCTGGTGAGCTTTGTGGTGCTCCTGTGAGTTCCATCGACTGGGGGTCGACACTGGCCCTGCCGCCCGGCGTCCGTCGCTTTGAGCGCACGATTCCCACACATGCGCTGCTGCGCGAGGCGGACCTGACGCGCACGCAGCGCGAGGGCTTGAGCAAGATTGAGGGGCTGACTCTCCTGGGAGTCGCACAGGAGACCACGACTCGCATTCCCGCGACAGCCGCGACGAATCGTCGTATCGATGCGGTGTTATTCTTGCGTGCATCCCTCGGAAAGACGCGAGCGTTCGAGTCGACTGCCGCTCTTGTGCACGGCTGCTTCCCGCATCCATCACTCCTGATCCAGGAGAACGCCCGTGGCGACGCCTGTCTGTCTGCAGCGCTCACGTCGCGCCGGAAGCGTGCGACGGGATTGACCGTCGACGCCATGGAGGTGGACAGCAGCATCGGTGTGTGGCGGCGCACGGAGCAGGGGAAGGCCTTCCTGTCTTCGCTGGCTTTCGATACGCTTGATCAGCGTTCGCTGGCTCATGTGATCGAGGACATCATGGCGCGTATCCGCTTGGCCCGTGTCGCTCGCCTTGCTGGCTTCTATCCGGATCCGAGTCTGTGCCGGACCTCGGACGTGGTGGCGTTGATTGAGCGCTTGCTCGAGTGCCAGAGCAGGCAGGATCGACTGCGTGCCCAGTGGAAGGCACACGGAACCACGCAACGCGAACGCCTACAGCTACGAATTCCCCTCAGCGAGGCGATCAATCAGACGAAGACAGCGATCAACGAGCTGACGAGGCATTGCGGCCGTTGACGCTCGCTCAGCGCCCCAGCTTCTCGCGCACGACCTGAGCGACCTTACGGCGTAGGATCTTGCCCATCTGGTTGCGCGGCAGCTCCGCGATGAACACGATCTGGCGGGGGAGTGCGTAGTGAGCAATGGACTTTTCGGCCCACTTCCGCACTTGCTCCAGCGTGAGGCGCTGGGCACCTTCCTCCATGATGATAGCGGCGGTGACCTCTTCGGTGGCGTCCGCGACGGGCACACCGATGACGGCGACATCCGCGACGCCCGGTAGTGAGCGGATTGCCGCTTCAACCTGGGAGGGATAGACGTTGAAGCCGCCCGACAGGATCAGTTCCTTCTTGCGGTCGGCCATAGAGATGAAGCCATCGGCGTTGACGCCGATGTCGCCGGTCTTGAACCAGCCTTCCGACGTGAAGACGCGCGCGGTTTCCTCGGGTGCGTTGAGGTAGCCGTCAAAGACCTGAGGGCCTCGCACGATGATTTCGCCGGGCTGCCCGTCCTCGACGTCGAGAGTATCGTCCTCCAAAGAGACCAGGCGCAGCTGCGTGGAGGGGAAGGGAACGCCAAGCACGCCGTGACGGCGTTTGGCGGACAGAGGAGCGCCGGTGAGTACGGGAGCGGTTTCGGACAGTCCGTATCCTTCGACGATGAGGCCGCCCGTGGTGGCCTCCCAGTCATCCGCGAGCGCGGTCGACAGTGGCATGGCACCGGCTACCGAGTATCGAATGGATGAGAGATCGGTGCCGGTCTCCTTGGCGCGCGCCAGGATGCGTTCGAACATGGGCGGCACGCCCACGAAGAAGGTGACGGGTCGGCGCTTGTGCGCCTCGAGGGCCATCTGTGCGTCAAACTTTGGCAGTAACACCTGGGTGGCTGCCTTGCGCACGGACGCACACAGGAAGAAGGTCAGGCCGAAGGCATGGAAGTAGGGGAGCAGCGAGAAGAAGGTCTCGGCCCCTTCGTGCAGCTTCCACACCCAGAACATGCACTGGTTGACGTTGACGCCGATATTGCGGTGGGTGAGGGGCGCGGACTTGGGTACGCCATTCGTCCCCGACGTGTGCAAGATGACGGCACGGTCACCGGGTGAGGGCAGCGGGTGGTCGGCGTCGATGGGGCTTGACGAGGCCGTGGCGCGGTCCCAGGAGATGGCACCCTTGGGCGCGGGGCCGCGCAGTTGCGCGCGCATCTGGCGGGCGCGAGGCACCGGCAGGCTCAGGAGGAAACGCTGCGAGGCGGGCATGCCGTGGGAAATGTCGACCGTGAACACCGTGTTGAGGCGATCCAGGGGGAAGGCCTCCGCGCACTTTTCCCAGACGATGGCGACCCGGCCGCCGTGGCGCTCCAGCTGCCCCGCGATCTCGGCGGCTGGTGCCAGCGGGTTGTGCTGGGCGGCTACCGCTCCGATGCGCATGCACGCGTAGAAGGCGACGAACGCCTGCGGGCAGTTCGGCAGCGAAATCGCCACCGTGTCCCCGGCACGTACCCCGGCCTCGTGCAAGACGCGCGCAGCGCGCAGCACCTGGTCGCGAACCTGCGCGTAGGTCGTCGTGGCACCGAAATAATCGAGCGCCACGCGATCCGGGTACAGGCGGGCGGCGGTGTCGAGCAGCTCGTAGAGGGACGTGTCCGGCACGGGCACCTCATAGGGCACTGCGTCGTAGAAGTCGTGTGCCTGGCTGACGATACTCCGTGTCATGACATCCTCCTGTGATCGGTCTTGACAAGTCTACCGGCGCACACAACGAGGGTCATACGCGGGGAACATCCCACGTGTTGCACGTCGCAATGCTGCCGGAGTCCAGGCCGGTCTGCAGCCACGTCGCGCGCTGCTGCGCGCTGCCGTGTGTCCAGGACTCGGAGTTCGTCGTCCCCTGGTACTTCGTCTGCAGGCGGTCGTCGCCAATGGCCTCGGCCGTCTGGAGGGCGCCCATGATCTGGTCGGACGTCGGGGTCTGGAGGTAGGGGGTGCCCGTCGAAGGATCGGGGGTGGTGGACGCCCAGTGCATCCACACGCCCGCATAGCAGTCAGCCTGCAATTCGGAGCGAACACCCGCCCCCTGCGAGCCGGTCTCGCGCGTGTTGTACGTGCGGAAGACACCCTGCAGGTTCTGAATGTGGTGGCCCCACTCGTGGGCGACCACGTACTCCTGTGCGAGCACCGAGTCCGAGGCGCCGTACTGAGTCACCATCTCATCAAAGAAACCGAGATCCAGGTACACCGTCGAGTCGCCCGGGCAGTAGAAGGGGCCGACCGCGCTCGTCGCCGAGCCGCACGCGGTTGACACACTGTTCGTGAAGATCTGGAAATCGGGGAGTTCGTAGGAAACTCCCGCGTGCTGATCGGCCAGCTGAGTCTTCCACACCTCGTCCAGGGACTGCGCGGTGGCCACCATGCGGCACTCCACGCGCTCGTTCGCATCCGCGCCGGTCTTGCACGTCGACACGTCGACCGACGAAGAGGATGAAGACGACGAGGGAGCCTGGGAGGAGATGAGGCTGGTCAGGTCGATGCCCGTGAGATAGGAGAACACCAGGAGCAGCAGGACTCCAAGGATCGAGCCGCCACCGGCACCAGCAATCTTCCGGCCAGCGCCGGAGGTGCGCACACGCGAAGGATCCAGGTGGATGTTGTCGTTGAAGCTCATCGGTACTCCTTCAATTCAGGGACGCCGCCCGGCCTGATAACGGCCGAGCATATCGGAACGGAACGCTTCGAAACAGCCGTCCTCGATGGAGGCGCGGATAGCGTCCACCAGTCGCAGCGTAAACCACTCGTTGTGGATGGTCGCCAGCGTAGAGGACAGGATCTCCTTCGCCTTGAACAGGTGGTGGACGTAGGCGCGCGTGTAGTGCGTGCAGGTGTAGCACTCGCAGCCCTCGACGAGGGGTGTGAAATCACGCTTGAAACGCGCGTTCGTGATGTTGAAGCGCCCATTGGGCGTGTAGATCGCTGCGTTTCGTGCCACTCGCGAGGGGTTGACGCAGTCAAAGGTGTCGGCACCGGCTGCGACACCTGCGAAGAGATCCTCGGGTTCTGAGATGCCCAGCAGGTGGCGGGGACGGTCCTCACCCAGTTCCTCGCACACCCACGACACGATCGTGCCCAGGTTCTCCTTCTCGAGCGCTCCGCCCACGCCGAAGCCGTCGAAGCGCTGACCGTCCACCTCCATGTCGGCCATCATGCGCGCTGCCTGGCGACGCAGGTCCTCCCACTGGGCACCCTGGATAACGCCCCACAGCTGCTGGTAGGGCTTGGCGGAACGTTCCTGCGTGAGGCGCTTGTGCTCGGCCAGACACCGCGCGGCCCACGCGTGCGTGCGCTCGAGCGACTCGACCTGGTAGCCGCGCGGGTGCAGCAGGGACGTCAGCTCGTCGAAAGCGAACATGATATCGGCACCCAGCTGATGCTGAATACCCATCGACACTTCGGGGTTGAAACGATGCTTCGTGCCATCGATGTGGCTGGAGAACACGACGCCATCGTCATCAACAACAGCATTTGACGCTTTGATCGCCTGCATCTGGACAGCTGGGTCGTTGGGGTCGGCCTTCCCGGAAAACTCCTGGGAGAGAACCTTCTTGAAACCCGCACCCAGAGACAGCACCTGGAAGCCCCCCGAGTCCGTGTACGTCGGACCCGCCCAGTTCATGAAAGACGCAAAGCCGCCGGCGTCGTCGACAATGTCGGAACCCGGCTGGAGGTAGAGATGATAGGCGTTGGCCAGGACGGCCTGTGCACCGAGGCTACGCACCATCTCCGGAGTCAGTGCCTTCACGTTCGCCTTCGTGCCCACGGGAATGAATGCCGGGGTGCGGATCACGCCATGCGCGGTGTGGATGACGCCGGTGCGCCCGAGGCCGCGGTCGGCACCCAGGCGAGTGCCGACCTCGAACCCGCGGTCGGGGCAGTGGGTTCCCGACGAGGCCGTGGCGTCGAAGGGCGCACACTCCTCGGGGGAAGGAGCACTCAGCCAGTTCGCGTTCATCGATCAAACACCTCGTCTTTCTTCAAGCCTTCAACGCGGCGGATGGCAGCGATCACGGGATAGGTCACGGGCAGGAGGACGACTTCGAGGAGGACCTTGTAGAAGTAGCCGGTGACCGTGTAGTTAACGAAGTTACCGAACGTCATTTGCCCGTAGAACAGAATCGTGCAGAACAGGATCGTATCCGCGGCCTCACCGACGATCGTCGAGCCGATCAGGCGCGCCCACAAGTGCTTGGTACCCCAGCGGCGACGGATCCACACGAGCACGTAGGAGTTGAGGAGTTGCCCGGCCAAGTAACCCGCGAGCGACGCGACAACCGCACGCCATACGACGCCCAGGACCGCCGCGAAAGCCTCCTGGTTCTCGTAGTCGGGTGCCGGAGGCAAATACTGGACGATGAAGAAAGTGAGCGAAGCCAGGAACGAGGCCACGAAGCCCATGACGATGACCCGCCGCGCGCGGGCAAAACCATACACCTCCGAGAGCACATCACCGATGATGTAGGTCAGAGGGAAGAGAATTGCGCCCCCATCGAAAATCAAATAATGGGTGGAAGAACCCACCATAAACGCCTTCGTCGCGGCGATATTAGAAATAAGGAGCAACGCGACGAACGCGACCGAAATGATGTCGAGGGCGCGCGCGGGGCGCGCCGATCCAGACGGGACCGGGCTTTCTGACATGGGTACAATCCTCACAATGCCGAGATGGAATGGTTATATACACCACCCATTGTGCCCGCAATTGCTGCAAGGTGGGCCAACAGGACGGGTCATCGGCCGGGTTGATTCGCCCACAACCGCCCCTCCCTCTACTCTTGGAGCGTGATTAACGTCCAGGACTTCTCTCTGCGAATCGGTGCCCGCGAACTCATCAACCATGTATCCTTCCGGATCGACAAAGGCATGTGCATCGGCCTCGTCGGACGCAACGGTGCCGGCAAGACCACGACGATGCGTCTCCTTGCCGGAGAAGCCGACCGTGGGGGAGCGGCCGAGTACACCGGCACCATCAGCTCCAACGGCACCGTCGGCTACCTCGCGCAGGACACCCACGTTGGCGACCCGGAGATGAAGGCTCGCGATCGTATCATCTCCGTGCGCGGCATCGACTCGATCATCGCGCGCATTCGCAAGGCTGAGCACGAGATGTCCACGACCGAGGGCGCTCGCCAGCAGCGGGCCATGGAACGCTACGTCAAGCTCGACCAGCAGTTCACCAACTCCGGTGGATGGGCCGCCAACGCCGAGGCTGCGCAAATCGCGCACTCCCTCGGCCTTGAGGACCGCGTCCTCGACCAGAGGCTCGACACGCTCTCGGGCGGTCAGCGCCGCCGCGTCGAACTCGCCCGCGTGCTCTTCTCCAACGCGGATGTACTCCTCCTCGACGAGCCGACCAACCACCTCGACCACGACTCGATCATGTGGCTGCGCGACTGGATCAAGACCTTCCCCGGCGGCGTCATGATCATCTCCCATGACGTTAAGCTCCTGGGCGACACCGTCAACCAGGTCTTTTACCTGGATGCCAACCGCGCTCACGTCGACATCTATCACCTGGGGTGGGACGCCTACCTCAAGCAGCGCGAGGAAGACGAGCGCAGCCGCCGCAAGGAACGCGCCAACGCCCTGAAGAAAGCCGAACACCTCAAGGCCCAGGGCGAAAAGATGCGTGCCAAGGCCACCAAAGCCGTCGCCGCCCAGCAAATGCTGCGCCGCGCCGAAGAACTCTTCGCCCAGGCGGGAGGGGAGATCGTCCAAGAAAAGGTCGCGCGCCTGCGCTTCCCCGATCCCGCCCCCTCCGGGCGCGTCCCCCTCACCGCCGAAGGCCTCTCCAAGTCCTATGGCTCCCTCGAAGTCTTCACCGGCGTGGACCTGGCCATTGACCGCGGCTCCAAGGTCGTCGTGCTTGGCCTGAACGGTGCCGGTAAGACGACGCTGCTGCGCCTCCTGTCCGGCATCGAGAAACCCGACTCGGGGCGCGTCGTGCCCGGACACGGCCTCAAACTCGGCTACTACGCCCAGGAACACGAAACCCTCGACGACACTCGGACGATCCGCGAGAACATGGCCGAGGCCGCACCCACCCTCGACGACACACACGTGCGCAACATCCTCGGCCAGTTCCTCTTCCAAGGCGATGACGTCGACAAGCCCGTGTCCGTCCTATCAGGCGGAGAAAAGACCCGACTCGCCCTGGCCACCCTCGTCGTCTCCGGAGCCAACGTCCTGCTCCTCGACGAACCCACCAACAACCTCGACCCCGCCTCACGTGAAGAAATCCTCGCTGCCCTGCGTGACTACGAAGGAGCCGTCATCCTCGTCACCCACGATCCCGGTGCCGTCACCGCCCTCAACCCGCAGCGCGTCCTGCTCCTTCCCGACGCCGACGAGGACCTCTGGGACGACAGCTACCTCGACCTGGTGACGCTCACCTGACCTCATCGCGAACCGTCGCGCGCCCGCTAACCGCGCGCGACCCCCTCAGCCCAGGCGCACCCGCCGTGCCCGAAGGCACCCACGACAAAGGCCGGGACTGGAATGAACCAGCCCCGGCCTCGTCGAATAACTCAGAGAACCTTGGAGAAGAACTCCTTGGTGCGCTCCTCCTGCGGATTATCGATCACGTCGGCGGGAGCGCCCGCCTCGACGATCACGCCGCCGTCCATGAAGACCACCTGATCGGCGACCTCGCGGGCAAACCCGATCTCGTGAGTGACCACGGCCATCGTCATGCCCGAGGCCGCCAGATCCTTCATGACCTGAAGAACCTCACCGACCAGCTCGGGGTCGAGCGCGGACGTCGGCTCATCGAACAGCATGATCTCCGGATCCATGGCCAGCGCGCGAGCAATCGCGACGCGCTGCTGCTGGCCGCCCGACAGCTCAGCGGGGTAGTGGTCCGCGCGATCCGCCAGCCCCACCCGGTCGAGCAGCTCGAGAGCCTGTGCGCGGGCCTCCTTCTTCGAACGCTTGAGCACCTGAACCGGTGCCTCCATGACGTTCTCCAGAGCCGTCATATGCGGGAAGAGATTGAAGCGCTGAAACACCATGCCAATGTGGGAGCGCTGCGCGGCAATCACCCTGTCACGGCGCTCGTGCAGGACACCCTTGGAGTCCACACGGTAGCCCAGCAGGTGACCATCGACGTACACGCGGCCCGCACTGATGTCCTCCAGCATGTTCAGACAGCGCAGCAGGGTGGACTTACCCGAACCCGAGGGACCCAGGATGACGCACACCTCACCGGCAGCAATATCCAGATCGATGCCGCGCAGCACGTGCAAATCACCGAAAAACTTATGGACTCCGCGCACCGCCACCATGGGCGTCTCACCGGTTGCCGTCTCCAGATCTGTACCCGTCATGGTGTCACATCCATAAATTTGAGCTTGCCATTCATCTCTTCGTCCTCATCCGAGGCCGTGTCGTCCGAGGCGGTCTGCCCGCCCGTGTTATCGCGCCGCTCGAAGCCCTTCGCGAAGTGCTTCTCGATGATCGACTGGATCCACATGAGCAGACTCGTGATCACCAGGTACCAGATCGCCGCGGCGATCAGAAGAGGTACCGGGGCAAACGTCGCCTGGCCGCGCTGACGCGCGATGAACGTCAGCTCCAGCGTGAAGGGGATTGCTGAAACAAGCGACGTGGTCTTGAGCATCGAAATCGTCTCGTTGCCGATCGGCGGGACGATCACGCGCATCGCCTGCGGCAGGATAATCCTGCGGAAGATCGTCGCCCGCGGCATGCCCAGGGCCGTCGCCGCCTCCCACTGGCCCTTCGAGACGCTCAGCAGACCGGCACGCATGATCTCTGCCAGGTACGCGCCCTCATTCAGACCCAGACCCAGGAACGCCATCCAGAACGGCGTGAAGTAGGTGGCCGTATCGAAGCTGACTTCCCAGCCGAACATCGAACCGAGGAACGGAACGCCAAACGACAGCGACGGGTAGAGCGTAGGCAGCAGCGACCAGAAGATCAGCTGCGTGTAGATAGGCGTACCCCGGAAGAACCAGATGTAGGCCATCGCCACCCAGCGCAACACCGGGTTGACCGACTGACGCATGATCGCCATCGTGATCGCCAGCACCGTGCCGATCACCATTGCGAGAACCGTCAGGATGATTGTGAAGGCCACGCCCTGCATGAGGGACTGGGAGAACAACCACTGGAACACGACGTTCCACTGGTAGTTCTTGTTGGTGACCAGGCCGTGGATGGCCATCGCCGCGAGGATTGCGACGATGATCGCGCTGACCCACCTCCCCGGCCGGGGAACGGGTTTGGCGTTGATGAGTTCAACGCCGTCTTTCATGGTGTCCATACAAACCTCATTCGGTGGTAGCCGGGTTGAGTTCAGCCGTCGTCAGGGCGGCGTCCTGCGCTCCGTAGTGACCCAGGATGTCCTTCAGATAGCCGTTGTCCATCAGGTACTGCATAGCCTTCTGGACCGCCTCGGTGAGCTGGGCGTCGTTCTTGTTGACGGCGATGCCCTGGGGGGCGGACTCGACGACCTCGCCTACCTGCTGCATCTGGCCACCCGAGAGAGTGACGGTGTAGCCGATGACGGTGGAGTCAGCGAAGGTCGCGTCGTACTGTCCTCCGGTGACCTTGGGTGTGATGTCGGTCTGCTGGTCGTGCGGCATGATCGTGATCTTGTCCAAGCCGTCGGCCACGCACTGTGTCGACAGTTCGGTCGCGTAGTCTTCCTGCGCGGTTCCGGTCTGGACGCCGATGGTGGTTCCGCACGGGTTGGCCGGGTCGAAGTTCTTGGGATTGCCCGCGGCGACACCGAAGGCGGAACCGACCTCGACGTAGGAAATCATGTTGGTCTGCGCTTCACGCTCGGAAGTGATCGTAAAGGAGGAAATACCCACGTCGAACTTGGTGCCCAGCGCGGGAATAATCGTGGGGAACTCCGCGTGGTTTGTGGTGCCGTCGTTCAGGCCCATCACCTTAGCGAGCGCCTTGTTGATATCCACGTCGTAGCCCTGCGCGGTCTGCAGATCGTCGGCCAGGAACTCTGCCGGCGCGTAGTCGGCCGAGGCGCCATTGCGCAGGATGCCTCGCGCCTTGACCTCAGCGGGGACCAGGGCGGCGATCTCTTCGTCCGTGGGGATCTGGGAGACGTCGTACGAGGTCGTGGCCGCGCTCGTGCCGGCCGCGCTCGCGCCGCCGTTCGATCCATTGGAGGACGAGGTCGGGTCCGCGCAGGCGGCCAGGGGCAGTACTGCTGCGGCTGCGAGTGCGATGAGAGCGTGTGCCTTCGTGATGGTCATGATGTGCCTTCCGATGGGATGGGGGCCGTCTGCCCCGCTGTCGCTATCATTATGCACCTATATGCATAACGATGCATATTATGCGTTGAGTGTCACGTCGTCAGCCGACCGATGGGTTGAGTTCGGCGGTGGTAAGTGCCGCGCTGTCTGCGCCGTAGTGAGCCAGGATATCCGTCAGGTAGCCATTATCCATGAGGTATTGCATAGCCTTCTGGACCGCCTCGGTCAGCTCTGCGTCATCCTTGTTGATGGCGACCCCCTGGGGGGCGGATTCAAACGTCTCTCCGAGTTGCTCGATCTTGCCATCAGAACCTGCGGCGGTGTAGCCAATCACGGTCGAATCGGCCAGGGTGGCGTCGTACTGGCCGCCGATGATCTTCGTGGCAATATCGGTCTGCAGCTCGTGCGGCATGACGGTGATCTTCTCCTTTCCGTCAGCTTCGCACTGCTTCGACAGCTCTTCCGCATAGGTTTCCTGTGCGGTGCCTGTTTGAACGGCGACGGTCGTGCCGCAGGGGTTGGAGGTGTCGAAGTTCTTCGGGTTGCCGGTCGCGACGCCCCATGCGGATCCCACATTCAGGTAGGAGACCATGTTGACCTGTTGCTCTCGCTCCGAGGTGATCGTGAAGGAGGAGAGGCCGACATCGAACTTCGTGCCAAGGGCGGGGATAATCGTGGGGAATTCGGCGTGATGCGTGCTGCCCTCCTTGAGGCCCATCACCTTGGCCAGTGCCTTGTTGATGTCGATGTCGTAGCCGACGGGGGTTTGTCCGTCGGTGGCCATGTACTCGGCCGGAGCGTAACCCGTCGAAGCGCCGTTGCGCAGTGTTCCCCGTTTCTTGACATCCTCCGGAACCAGCGCAGCGATGTCGGCGTCGGTTGGGATCTGGGAGACATCGTAGGCCGTGGTGTTCGACGAGGCAGCGGCGTTGCTCTGTGCGCCGGTTGTCGAGTTTGTCGTCGGGTCGGCGCAGGCGGTGAGAGTGACCGCCGTCGTCGCCATGGTCAGGGCTGCGAG
>ERZ1674082.253-NODE-253-length-12042-cov-10.596897_pt1 | contig 12042 bp, 8 predicted proteins | sample MGYA00581118_ERZ1674082 | MGnify/ENA primary metagenome ERZ1674082 (study PRJEB41354, sample SAMEA4873329) | human saliva metagenome | biome: human-associated habitat [ENVO:00009003]; feature: mouth environment [ENVO:08000002]; material: saliva material... | reverse complement strand
GACTGACGTGCCTGGTCTTTAAGACTACGTGCGTAGATAGAAGAATACCACTACGTGAAGGCGCTTTTTCCTTCACGAGAAGGACACTTTTCCTTCCGCTGGATAAGAGGAATACTCGCGATAAGGCGAAGGGCTTGTGTATCACTTCGGAGAGGTGTATCGGGGAGCCGGGCGTGCGATACCACTCTAAATGGAGGGCAGGACTCGCGGCAATAGTCTCTATATGGGTTCATACCTCTCCCTCATGCAGGAGGGCTGTGTCTGTTTGTATACCATATATTATCGTACCTTTACTCAGAGCAAAACACATAGTTATGAAACGCAGATACACTACATTCATCTTTGGCCTAATCGCCCTCGTTGTCGTTGGCTTCCTCACGGGATGCGTAACGCTACGCCCTGCTACTGTCCATGTGAATAAGGATCTTCGGGCATATACCCATGTCTATGTCTCAGAGACACAGGCGATATATAGCACCTTGGTGAGTCACAGAGGTGATGGCCCCACGTCTTATTCTGTGTCAGTCAATCCCCGCGATGTGCTGGTCGGGATCTTCGCTAAGAACGGTTTTATCGTCTTACCCCGCTTGGATGAGCGATTGAAATCCAAGACCCTTATGGTGAGCTATGGCAAAAGCGGACGTCGCCGTGTCTTGTTAGCTGCCTATGTGAAAGAGATAACTATCCAGTTGGTGTCGGCTGAGACGGGCGAGCTGGTGGCTACTGCGACGGCTGAGGGGCGTGATGGTACGGAGGCTGAAGAGATTGAGCAGGCCATTACGAGAGCTTTGGACGCACTATTCAAATAGCTCAGCTGTAATAAGGCCTTCGGGTCTCTTGACCTAATAAAAAAGCGAATCGCTGCAGGAGCATATCCTACAGCGATTCGCTTTTTGTGGGTGGGGTGTCGTGGCTACTTGAGGCGGGCGGCGATCTTGTCGCCGAGGACGCGGATGGCTAAGCGTGCGAAGAGATAGTACTTGGCGCACTTGGCGTAGAGCGGTCGGTCGGGCGTCACGATGATCGGGGTGTAGGCCTTGTTGTAGTTGGCCTTGAGCGCCTTCTTGTGGCCGTAGACTCCCGCCGTATCAAAGATGGAGTAGCGCAGGCCAATCTCTTGGGGCTTGTCGAGCATGCGGTAGTCTTTCCCCTCGACGAGCGTTGGGCGCATGGCTTCGATGACCTTGGTGTACATGACGGGGCCGGTCGTGCGCAGGACGCCCCATAGACCCGCTCCGTGGCGGAAGGGCGTGTATTCGTCGATGTTGCGAAGCATCTGCAGGATGACGGCACGCAGGATGGGGTGACCCGCTACGGAGGCAATGCACCACTGGATGTATTCGCCACGAGGAAGGGTGCCCAGCTCGGGGTAGATGCCGATGCCTTCGTACTGCTCGCCAGGGCGGTTGTCCCAATGCGTCAGGATGAATTGATCTTCAGCGCGAAGGACGTCCTTGAGGGGCTTATCCAAGGAGGACTTGATGTCAATGTACACGCCACCCAGCTGGTAGACGAGGAGGTAGCGGAAGAAGTCGGCACGGGCGGCACCATAGATCGGTGCGATGCGCTGGTAATAGCCCCAGATGACTTCACCGTAATACTCGAGGATGAAGGCCTTGATGTCTTCGTCGTCGAAGAGGTGATATTCGTATTCGGGGTTCAAGCGCTTGATGTGCTCGATGTTCTGCTCGATCTCGTGAGGCAGCCCGGTCTTCGCCCGATAGGTCTGGAAGATGTGTCGGCTGATCTCCTTGCCCAATGCCTTCTCCGGCACTAATTCCTGATAATTGATGCTCATCGCTCCTGTTTAACTTTATCGCCGCCAGCCAAATTGCAGCTCATCGGCGCCTCTGCAAAGGTAGTGAAAAGGCCAGGGAGTGGGGGGCTGGGAAAGAGCCCTAAGCCAAAGGCTTAGTTGCGGTAGGGCTTTCCGTCTCTCGTGATACTCCCTCATGAGGGTATGCCGACCCAGCGGATGTCTGACTGATCTGATGCAGAGACCTTAACCTTATTGCTGGTGAAAGGCTCTTTGGTAATGTGGTGTAGCCATAAAAGAAAAGTGCCGTAACCTCATTAGTTACGACACTCACTGCGGAGAGAGAGGGAAATGTACTTTCGCCCTTTATCTCGTTGTATCACAAATGTCTATCTGATCTAGTCAATCGGTAGTGTAGCAAAAATGTAGCAGTTTTTTGACCGACTCTTGACTACCATTCTGACGGACTATTGAAAGCGCAACAGCTCTCTTTTCCTAGCTACGAAGGTACAGAAAAACGAACGATAAGCAAAGCTCCTCTATAATAAGTACTTATTCAGATCTCTGCTACACAGTCTGGTGCACGGTGCAAGCCCTATATATAGGGGGCTTGCACCGTGCACCAGTGTCTCCTGGGTAGCTAGGGAAAATTCACGTGCACTTATGATGAAAAGACCTGCCCAGTCCCTATCTTATGTTGGTCCCATTGCAGCCCGACATAGCATCATGTTGCATCTGATGCAAGACCTCTTGCATTGGGCGCACAAACTTGCATTATATGGGTTGCTCAAGCTAGGATGCGTTTATAACTTTGACTATATGAAAAAGTTACTCCAGATTTTGAGGGAAAATCGCCTGGAAAAAGGCATCTCTCAAGAGTATCTTGCTGGAAAACTCGGTGTTTCCTCAAGTACAATCTCTCGCTGGGAGTCTATTTGATAAGTATAATGCGTTTCAAGAGGTCCAGAAAACGATTGTAAAGGCAACTGGGATAAAAAATATCGGAGAAATGCTTGGATAATTCAAGCATACGTATTACCTTAGTATTTGTAAAACTGCCTAAAAAGTGATAATGGGGCTGTGCGCTTCGTCGATATAGTCCCTCTCTCTTCGCAAATAAGGGGGTAAATCAGGTCGTTAAATAACAAGTACACAAGTACATTCAATGCACAAAATTATTGGATACTTTCTTCACAACCGTTTAATCACGGCACTTGTGTTGATATTGATTATAATAGGTGGGCTGTCTACCGTCCCCTTTAACTGGCATAGCGGTTTCATACCACGCAATCCTGTGGCTGTAGATGCTATCCCCGACATTGGTGATAACCAACAAATCATCGCAACAGATTGGATGGGGCGCTCGCCAAAAGATATTCAAGAGCAAGTCACATACCCCCTAACAACGGCATTATTAGGAATTCCCGGTGTCAAGACCATTCGGTCAACGTCGATGTTCGGTATGTCATTTATCTATATTATCTTCAATGATGGTGTCGACTTTTATTGGAGCCGGTCACGCATTTTGGAAAAACTTAACTCGCTTCCTGCCGGTTTATTGCCCGAAGGAGTGAAACCAACACTCGGGCCAGATGCCACGGCATTAGGCCAAATTTATTGGTATACGCTCGAAGGACGAAACCCCAAAACGGGGAAACCTGCCGGTGGTTGGGATCCCCAGGAATTGAGAACCATTCAAGATTACTATGTAAGATACCAATTAAGTTCGGCCGAAGGGGTCAGCGAAGTGGCTTCAGTAGGTGGTTATGTAAAAGAATATCAGGTTGATCTCAATCCCGAAGCCATGCGCGCTTACGGCCTGAATCTCGTACAAGTCATGTTGGCTGTGAAGAATTCGAATATCGATGTAGGCGCGGGAACAATGGAAGTGAACCGCGCAGAATATTTGATTCGCGGCCTCGGTTACGTCAAAAAGCTGAAAGATTTGGAAGAGGCTGCCATCACAGATCGACATGGTGTGGCCGTAAGAGTTAAGGATGTGGCTAAGGTTTCGTTTGGACCCGGCTACAGACGTGGCGGACTTGACAAGGAAGGGCAAGAGGCTGTGGGCGGCGTTGTCGTGGCACGTAACGGCAGTAATCCCATGGACGTCATCAACAATGTGAAAGCAAAGATTGCCGAAATGCAAGGGGGGCTGCCTGAGAAAACGTTAAAAGATGGCTCTAAATCACGCGTCACCGTCGTGCCTTTTTACGACCGTACCAGATTGATTAAAGAGACGATTGGCACACTTGAGAGCTCACTGATGCACGAAATTCTCATCTGTATCATTGTTGTTCTTATCCTGGTGCTCAACCTACGCGCTTCTTTCGTGATTGCAACCATGCTGCCTTTGGCTGTATTGACCACGTTTATCATCATGAAACTCCTCGGGGTTGAAGCTAATATCGTGGCACTCAGTGGTATCGCTATAGCCATTGGTGTGATGGTTGACGTAGGAGTTGTGTTCATGGAAAATGTGGTTCGTCATCTGAGCACTGCTCCCAATGCCCGCGGTAAGCAATTAGAAGCATTGATTTTGAATGCTGTTCATGAGGTTTCGGGGGCAGTTGTGACGGGCATGGGCACTACGGTTATCAGCTTTCTACCCGTATTTGCCATGCAGGCACAAGAGGGAAAGATGTTTCATCCATTGGCTTTCACAAAGACTTTTGCCCTATTATTAGCCCTGCTTTTAGGCATTTTAATCCTCCCGACGTTAGCTTACTGGATTTTCTCACTAAGGATTCCAAAACGATGGGCATTGAAAATTTTCAAAAAACGAGTGCCGCGCACCTTCAAAATCATGCATTGGACAGTCAGCACCAACATGCTGATTATTGCCATTGTGGTGCTTTTAGCTACCTATGAGCTTTCAAGTGTGTGGCTTCCTTTAGGGCCACAGAATGGAATGTTACTCAATTTACTGTTCGTTATCATTACTGTGGGGGGCATCCTATCTATCCTTTGGCTTCTCGTGCTCAAGTATGAGCAAATCCTTCGTTGGTGTTTAAACCACCGATGGAAGTTTATGTCTATCCCCATATTGACCCTGATTGCCGGCGGAATGATTTGGACAAAGACAGGAAGTGAGTTCATGCCCACCTTAGATGAAGGCACTTTCATGCTCATGCCCACAAGTATGCCCCACAGTGGTGTTGAACAAAACATACAGAATTGCAAGATTTTGGGCCAGCGCATAAAAGCCATTCCCGAAGTAGAATCGGTTGTTGGCAAATGGGGACGTGTAGAAAGTGCTCTCGACCCGGCACCCATTCAAATGTATGAGATAACCATCAACTACAAACCCGAATACCAATTGGACGATGATGGTAAACGCATTCGCGACAAGAATGGCGACTATATACGTCTGTGGAGAGACGAGATTAAAAACGAAGATGACATTTGGAAAGAGATTGTTAAGGCCGCTAATGTCCCTGGATTGACAGGAAGTCCGAAACTACAGCCCATTGCAACTCGGCAAGTGATGCTGTCAACGGGGATGAAAGCCCCTATGGGGTTAAAGATATATGGTCCTGATTTGGCTTCGATTGAGCAGGCAGGCTTGCAAATGGAGAAGGCTTTGAAAGCGACACCCGACATCAACTCAGCCTCTGTGTATTATGATCGTGCAGAAGGAGCACCTTATATAGAGATTCATCTCGACAGAGAAAAACTCGGACGTTATGGCATTCAAGTGGGGACTGTGCAACGTGTTATCGAGACAGCTATCGGTGGAATGGCTGAAGGAAGCACCGTTGAGGGGCGCGAACGATTCCCTATTCGTGTGCGTTATGCACGTGAATTGCGAGACGACCCCGATGTGTTAAACGGAATACTTGTCCCAACAGCCGAAGGAACACAAATTCCTTTGGGTGAACTGGCAACCTTTGATTTCGTCAAAGGCGCGACGATGATTCAGAGTGAAAACACGTTTTTAATGGGTTATGTCACGTTTGATAAGGAGGGAAACAAGGCAGAAGTGGATGTTGTTCATGCAGCTCAAAAACACATTGACGAGCTTGTAGCTCATGGAAAGATTAAACTTTCTAAGGGTGTCACGTATAAATTTACGGGCACTTACGAGCAACAGATTCATGCTGCAGAACGCCTTCAGGTAGTCATTCCTATTACGTTGATTCTCATTTTCTTGATCCTTTTCTTCCAATTTAAAAGCGTCATGGCCTCAATGATACACTTCTCGGGTGTTTTTGTAGCCTTTGCGGGCGGCTTTATCCTGATTTGGCTCTACGGACAAGACTGGTTTTTTAACTTCAATATCGCGGGAGTGAATATGCGAACCCTCTTTGGTATGGGACAAATCAACCTCAGTGTTGCCGTTTGGGTAGGCTTTATCGCACTCTTTGGCATCGCTACAGATGATGGTGTTTTGATGGGAACCTACATCCATCAGGTGTTCTTAAAACGACAACCCCGTAGTCCTTTAGAGATTCGCGAGGCTGTTGTTGAAGCTGGAATGAAGCGTGTTCGCCCAGCAGCAATGACCACTGCGACAACACTTATTGCGCTATTGCCCGTGCTTTCATCCACAGGAAAGGGCTCAGATATTATGGTTCCGATGAGCATTCCTACCTTTGGCGGCATGTTAATACAGACCATGACAATGTTTGTTGTGCCAGTTTTCCAATGCTGGTGGCGTGAATCGGCCTTGAAACGTGAACAAAAGAAAAGTATGATTGCAAACAACAATGAGCATGAAGAATAAGATTTTGTATTTCCTATGCATAGGACTATTCGCCTGCTATGGCAGTGCTCATGCGACAGGAATAGACAATAAAGAAGATAGTTTGGCCGTGTATATTGCCGAAGCAATACGCAACAATCCCGGTCTGAAGAGTGAATATCAGGCCTATCAGGCGCAAATGGCCAATGCGCAAGGTGCGGGTGTCTTGAGCGATCCACAGCTAAGTGTCGGCCTTGGGAAACAGCGTACGACTATAACCATTATGCAGATGTTTCCATGGTTTGGCACACTGAAAGCAGGTCGCGAACAAATGGAATATAAAGCGCAAGAGGCCTACCAGAAGTTTCGCGAAAAAAGCTTATCGTTAGCTTTCGACGTTGAGAAACAATGGTATTCCATACTCGCGACGCAAGAAAAGGTGAAAGCTGTAAAACAGAAACGCGCGCTTTTAAACGATATTAAAAAGGTGGCTATCTATCTTTATACGAACTATACTTCAGGGCGTAACACGAAAATGAGCGACCAATTACGCCTTGATGCAGAAGAGGAGCGATTGAAAGAACAAACGGAAAGTCTTGAAACCCAACTGACTTTACAAAAGCAGCAGTTTAATATCACGCTGCATCGGCAGCCAGATGTAGCTTTGTCCCTACCCGATTCCATCCCATTACGGCAGATGCCCACCTTTAATTGGACAGAGATTGAACGAAACAATCCCAAACTCGCACAGTATTCGGCTATCCAAAAGGCGTTTAAATCACAAGAAGAGCAGGCCAGAGCAAAAGGTATGCCCATGATAGGTGTGGGACTTCAATATATGCTCAATGGGAAAGTTGACATGCCAATGGAGCCCAACATGAACGGAAAAGACATGGTGATGCCCATGGTGAGCGTCACAATCCCCATTTATCGCAAAAAGATTACGTCGGCTATCCGTAGTGCACAACTCATGGAACGTAGCGCAGCCTACAATTATCAACGTCAGTTGGATGCACTTCAAAGCACATATCTCAGCATTGAACAGCGTGCTGACGATATAAAACGCAAATTGAAGCTTTATGAGAGTGAGGTGAGTTTGCTCAACAGAACGCTCGAACTGATGCAAAAAGAATATGCTACGGGGGCGGCATCGCTCACAGATATTCTTCAAACGACACGCGAAAGCATCGACTACGACCTCTTAAAAGCCGAAGCCAATGCGCAATATAACACCATCACAGCAGAGGCTATCCAGCTCCTTGCACGCGATGTGAAGTAAAAGAATGTATAACCAAAAGAAGCAAAAGATGATGAAAGATTTTGTAAAAAAACATATCCTGCTATCGTTTGCCGTTGCGCTGACGATAGGACTCCTATTAGGGTGGCTCCTCTTCCGCACCACTCACGCAACAGATGCACACCAACATTCACATTCGGGAGGGAAAACGATGTATACCTGCTCCATGCACCCACAAGTGAGACAGGATCACCCCGGAAAATGCCCCATTTGTGGGATGGATCTTATCCCTGTCAACGATGAAAAGCAAAGCGCAACAACAACCGATTCCAATGCTATCGTGATGAGTGATGAGGCCGTGGCATTGGCAAATATCGAGACAGAGGTTGTTGGCAGTGGAGCAACAAACAAAGAAGTGCGCCTATTCGGGAAGATATTGCCCGACCAGCGCTTAGAACAAACGCAGTCATCTTACGTGGAAGGACGCATCGAGAAACTATTGATCAATGCGTCGGGCGACCGTGTTAGTCGTGGACAAGCATTGGCTGTAATCTATTCTCCGACGCTATACGCCATTGAACAAGAACTGATTGCAGCACTGAACTTCCCTGAATCGCCCCAAAAGAAACCGCTGATTGACGCAGCTATTGAGAAGCTTAGACTGCTGAATATTACGGAAGAACAGATTAATCAACTGATGCATACACGCAAAGCCTCCCCCTACACCACGCTGAAGGCAAATACTTCGGGCACTGTGATTCAAAAGAATATCAATCAAGGTGACTATGTCAAACAAGGACAAGTGTTGATGAAGATTGCAAATCTCGATAAGGTTTGGGCCATGTTCCAAGCATATGAAAGCGACTTGCCATTTATTCATGTTGGCGAAAAGATTCACTTTACTACCGAAGCAATGCCTGGAGAAGTGTTCACAGGTAGCGTAAGTTTCGTAGATCCCATGATTGATTCTTCCAGTAGGACAGCTGGTGTGCGCGTGGAAATGAATAATACAAATGGATGGTTTAAGCCCGAAATGACCTTGACTGGCAACATTGTGGCTAATATGAAGCAATACCATGGTGAGATTATCGTGCCAAAGAGTGCCGTGATGTGGACAGGAAAAAGAAGTATTGTCTATGTAAAAGACACGGGAGAAACGCAAGCTACCTTCAGATTACGACGTGTAACATTAGGTCCTTCGCTATCCAATGGCTATGTCATCACGGATGGTTTGGCTGAAGGCGAAGAGATTGTGACGAATGGAACCTTCGCTGTTGATGCCAGTGCACAGCTGGCTGGCAAAGAAAGTATGATGAATCAATAACTTAATATAACAAGAAAATGAAGAAGGTGATTTTAACAATGCTTACTGTTGTTGCCATGAGCACAACTATGCAGGCCAAAACAGTGAAAACAGAAATCCCTGTAAACGGGAACTGTAATGAAATGTGTAAGCCACGCATAGAAAAAGCGGCTAAATCTGTTTCTGGAGTTCTATCAGCTACCTGGAACCTTAAAGCGCAAAAACTCACCCTTGTGTATGACAACACCAAGACAGATACCAAGAAAGTGCAAAAAGCGGTAGCAGATTCAGGCCACGATAGCGGCAATATAAAAGCCTCACAAGCCACTTATGACAAACTCCCTGGATGCTGTAAATATCGTAAGTAAGCAGTAAATATCAGACCAACTGGCGCATAAAGGAACGATTATCATCGTCCTCTATTCGAAGGTTGGTCTGTTTTTATACCAACATTTGGGGGGGCATATCAGTGCGACCAGCATGCAGAGCTATTGCGGAGGGTAGAGCAGTTGCAGGAGCTTGTTGAGGAGAAGGATGACATCATAAACAGGCAGGCTGACCACATCAAGCGTCTCACAAAGGCGTTGATGGGAGGATGGTAGAGGGATGAGCTTCTTAGTCCTTGGCGGCTGGATTGTAGACGTAGGCGACCGGTCTGTCCCCGAGGAGAAAGCCGAGCATTTTGTCCCGATGCTCATACTCCATAGCGAGACGCGACTCAGTCGTTTGTGTGCCTACGTGCGGTGTCATCACGACGTTCTCCATATCGTAGAGTGCATCGAGTGGCTTATCATTGTGCTCAAAGATGTCAAAGGCAGCGCCGGAGAGCTTGCCACTCTGTAGGGCATCCACAACCGCCTGCTCGTCCATCACCGCTCCTCGTGCGACGTTGACGAGAATAGCTCCGTCACGCATCAGCTTGATCGTCTCTGTGTTGATCAGGTGCTTCGACTCCGCATTAAGCGGGGTATGTAGGGATACGATGTCGCTCTCACGGAGCAGTGTCTCGAGGTCAGCATACGTGACGCCGAGAGCCTCCTCCTCGAGCGGATCGAGCCGGTGGCGCTTATTGTAGAGGATCTTCACGCCGTAGGGGCGGAGGAAGTCTGCAACTCGGCGAGCGATATTGCCGAAGCCGACCAGTCCGATGGTCTTACCTCCCAGATCGGTCCCCATGAGACCTGTATTCACGGCATCGCGATCGCGACGAAGTCTGCTGTCCCAGACGGTGATCCGTCGGGTGAGCGACAGCAGGAGCGCCATCGTCAGCTCTGCTGTCCCTTGAATCACGGAGCGGGGGGTATTGGAGACCGCAATGCCGCGCTTCTTGGCCGCATCCAGGTCGATGTTATTGAAGCCCACGCCGTAGTTGGCGATCATCCTGAGGTGAGGGAAGTGGTTCATCACCTCCTCTGTGATCGGGTGGGTAAAGCTGGAGGCGGTTACCTCAGCGTCCTCAGGCAGGCTCGAGAGGTCGTCCGCGCTGTAGGCAAAGCCCGGCTCAGGCATGAAGACCTCACAGCCCTTCTCCTTCAGCTCGTCATAGCCCTCGGGCTTGAAAGGAGGAAAGGTAAATGCAATCTTGTGGTTCATAGCTAATCTGTAGTGAAAACGTTAAGTCATAATACCGCGTGGACCTCTCTTGCGACCACATGCTCGTGGCCGAAGCGATCGATGCGGGTGATGGTGAAGGCGACCTTAAACTTTCCCCCCAGGTCTAACGGGCGGAAGCGACACTCGTGTGTCCGGCCGACAATATTTTCCGGATCAAGAGCCTTCTGGATCTTGGCACGCCGTGGGTGGCAGTAGATCACATAGTACGCTGTCTGCTGACCGGGTGGCAGAGGGAGATCGTCCATCCAGACCAGCTCCTGGCGTCCTGAGCCGGTCAGCATGGCAGCATCCCTCTCCGGCTCCGAGAATGGCTCCATGGAGGCGGGGTAGGGTTGCGCCGGGACGAGAGCGGGGACGGACCAGTAGTCCTTGTGGAGCTGCTCAGCTATCCCCTTGTAGGAGTTTCCCCAGAGGTCATCGCCGGGCCAGATCGAGTTACCGAAGGTCTGCTTAGCGGCGAGCACCATCTTGGGGTGAAGCTGATCGCTATCCATCGTCCGCCGGACATGCTGCCCCACGATCAGCTGAGCGTTCTTTATATGGCGCGACCACCAGAGCCCCAGCTCAGTGTAGTCAGCTACCTTATGTCCCATATACCAGTAGATCTGAGGCACCACATAGTCCATCAGCCCCTCCCGGTCCCAGAGGAGGATATCGGCGTAGAGATCGTCATAGTTTTGCAGACCACCGGTCTTGGATCCGACCGGATGGGTTCGCTCATTTCTGTAGATGCCGAAGGGACTGATGCCGAGCTGGACGTAGGGCTTGACGCTACGGATGGTCTGTGACAGGTCTCGGATCAGCTGGGTGACGTTGTTCCTTCGCCAGTCATCCTTGGAGGCAAAGGCTTGACCATACAGCCGATATGCCGCCTCGTCATCAAAGGCCTCGCCGGCGATGGGGTAGGGGTAGAAGTAGTCGTCCATGTGGATCCCGTCCAGGTCGTATCGGGTGACGAGGTCGCGCACCACCTTACAGGTGTAGGCGCGCACCTCGGGAAGCCCGGGATTGAAGAGCAGTTGCTTGCCATATCGGACAAACCACTCCGGAGGCTGCTTCGAGGAATGCCCTGGTGCGACGTAGGAAGAGATGTCGGCCACGGCGCGGTAGGGATTGATCCAGGCATGTAGCTCGATGAAGCGCTCATGGCAGATCTTTATCATAAAGGCAAGGGGATCCCAGAGCGGCTCCGGGGCTCGCCCCTGCTCACCCGTCAGAAATCGGCTCCACGGCTCATAGGGGGAGTAGTACCAGGCATCTACTTGCAAGAGATATAAATAGGTTTGAAAAACAAGGATATAAACTAGAAAAAATCAAGGCGGTAGACATGTTCCCTCAGACAATGCACGTGGAGACTGTAGTATTGATGTCAAGAAAATAGAATAACAAGCAATAAAACTGTCGAAATAGGTGGCTTTTAGGATTTTAAAAGAAATCAGTTCTATAAT
>ERZ1674082.250-NODE-250-length-12092-cov-7.860846_pt1 | contig 12092 bp, 10 predicted proteins | sample MGYA00581118_ERZ1674082 | MGnify/ENA primary metagenome ERZ1674082 (study PRJEB41354, sample SAMEA4873329) | human saliva metagenome | biome: human-associated habitat [ENVO:00009003]; feature: mouth environment [ENVO:08000002]; material: saliva material... | reverse complement strand
TCACAACGATAAAACCACATCTCTGTGGTGGTGGGACGGAAATCTCGGAACGTGGCATCAAACACCACGCGCGTGGTGAGCCTGTCAGCAACCTCGTATGTTCCTGCCCATGCAGGGTAGGTGACGTTTCCCTCTTCTTTCTTCTCCTCGATGCCCCATGTTGTGCCGGTGTGGGTGGAGCGAAGTGCATCGTAGTAGAAGGTGAGCATCGTCTTGTCCGCGCTTTGCACCACATAGGCCTCGCGGGTTTGCGCCTGCGCACGCTGCGAAGTGGCGAGCAGAACATTAATCAGTACGAAGATCATCGCGCAGCAATAAAGTAGATAGTGGGTCATACGGTGGTGCTCCTCCATTTCTTTCCCGATCGGGGAAGTCGCCTTCGAGAGCTGGGGCAAGCGTGAAAATACAGCGTTGGATGAACTATTGTTTTATATTCCGTGCGAAGTTAAGGGGAGGGGCAGCGGAAAGAGGTAAATAGGCTTCGTGGTACCGTGCGAAATGTTCTGCTTATCGCGACAGTTGGGCAAAGATATAGGAACAAATTGATATATCAAAATGAAAATCACCTAAAACAACGATCAAATTCTTTGACGTTGAATGTACGGCACGAAATACGCTTGCGGATCGCTATCAAAAATGTTGCATCGGCATGCAAAAAATGAACGCTCTCGCGTGCGTGCGCGTCAGCAGGTTTTCGTTTTTCGCCTTCACCGCTTCACCGGTATGGCGTTTTTCGTTCACATACAGCGGGTTGTGGGTGAAGGTTTTCGCCAAAAAGGCTTCACCCTTTGTGCACCGACGGCGCCCTTTTGAAGGCATGCACACACACCGAGCCTATGGGCGGCGAATAACGGGGACGAGGGAGTGAAAAACGCCCAATTTACGCCGGATTGCCCGCTCGTTTCTTCACTCCGGTGGGTGAAGGAAGGAACCGAAAAGGTGAACCGTGGATTCACCCTTCCCTTCACCCTTAAACAATTAACAACCAACCCAATGTGCCACACGGTGAAGGAGTGAAGGCAAAAAACGAAAAGCGACGGACGCGCGTGTATATACGCGCGCGAGCCACAGTCTCGTTCACCGGCGGAAAACGCAAGACCGCTGCTGCTCGCAGAGCCGACAAATCGCGCGACAAGATGCACGTTTTTGTCGGCTCACGACTCTCTCGAGGAGACCTTGCCGAAAGGTTCACCCCGATGTAGCCAACTCGCGCGCGTCTTTCGTGCGCACACGCACACACTGCACCGAAAAAAGGACTACAACCGAGCAGCCGGGGCACGACGGGGAGAGCAGAAGCGACAAGAAGCCGAGGACGCGACACGAACGCAGCGACACGCACCGGCATTTCGTTGCAGGAGGCGCATTGTGCCGAAGAGGAGTCTACGAACGACGGGAAAAGAAGGAAAGCGGGAGGAGAGTGGGAGAACAAAAAAATCCCTCACAACTTCGTGTTGTGAGGGATGGGAGGAGGGTGACTGATGGGATTCGAACCCACGACATTCAGAACCACAATCTGACGCTCTAACCAGCTGAACTACAGTCACCATGAGCACCTTTCTTCCTGAAAGGCGATGCAAAAGTACGGACTTTTTGCGTAGCCTCCAAATTTTCGGGGAGTTTTTTTTGATTCCGAGCGTTTTTTCTTTCCGATCAGTCCATCACGTCATCGGAAGCGGTATCTTGATTGGTATCCTGCACGATGTGCGGTTTGCCGGATCCGACGAGCGGAAGCGTGATTTTGAAGGCCGTTCCGCCCTCTTCGTCACCGGGCGCGTTCAATTGGGCGCCGAAATGCAGGCCTTCGGCATCTGCTCCGCTGAAAGCGATGCCGCCGAGAATTTGATTCTTTGTGCCGTCGGCAGAGAAATCGGCTTTCGTGAACGAATACTGCACCGGCGTTCCGCCGTCGCGAACGACGCTCACGGTGATGCGGTTGTCGAGATAGGGGTCGCCGAAACGATCCTTGACGCGAGGCAGCGAATCGTCGGGCGTGCTGACAATGTCGAAATGATATTGGTGGCCGTTGTATTGGGCATCGGCCTTCACGGTGCGTGCTTCGTCACGGCCGGGGCCGTCTTCTACGGCAAGGGGGACTTGGGTGGTATCGGTCGTGGGGCCCGACGAGGATTTTCCGCCGCAGGCTGCAAGACTCGAAAGGGCCAACGCGAGCGCGGCCATCCAATAGAGCTTTTTCATGCTTTGTGAAGAGTGTTTCTTTTTTCGCTGCGAATATAGCAAATTATTGCTACATGACAATTGTCCGACCGAAAATAATCGCTATATTTGCCAGACCATACTTACTTATATGACAAGACTATTTTTCATCATACTCCTCTCGCTGAGCCTCGCGGCCTGCCACAACAAAACAAGCGGCACGCGAGGAGACGATTCGTCGGCCGTGGCCACCGCACGCCCTCAAACACCCATCGACACGGTGAAACAGGTGGTGATGCGCGCGCAGCAGCAAAACAAGCTCTACACCACCGAGTGTAAGGTGCACAAAGTGGTGCTCTTTTCCGACAACGGGAAAATCGGCGGACGCTTGCTCGACATCGACAAGCCCGGCTACCGCAAAGTGGCCGTGCCGCTGGACGTGACACTCAAGGGCTATGTCGATTTCTCGACCTTCGACTCGACCAACGTGCAGCGCACCGACTCGATGATCATCATCACGCTGCCCGATCCGCAAATCGTCATCACCGCATCGCACATCGACTTCAAGGCGGCACGACAATACGTGTCCACTTTCCGCTCGAATTTCAACGACGAGGAAATCACCCAATTGGCCAAACAGGGCGAAGACAGCATCAAACAACACATCGGCCAATATGGACTGGTGGAAGCTTCGCGAAATGCCGCGGCGCGGGTGCTGATCCCGATGCTCAAACAATTGGGCTATCCCGAAAGCAACATCGTGGTGCGATTTCGAAAAGACTATGACAACAAGGACCTCATCCGTCGCGTAAGAACCCTCAACACGCCCGCTTCATGAAGAACGACAACGAACTCCAAAGCTCGGCGCAGGAGCATGCAGAGCACCCACAAATGACCATCGGCCAGGTACCGATGTCGACGGACTCGACGGCCGGCGACGAACCGGGCACCGCGGAGGAAAACGCGGCGGAACAACTTCCGACGAACGGAACGACGGCGGAAGAATCGGAAAGTGCACCCACGGCGGCGAGTGCGCCGGGAGAAACGCAACCGACCACAGCGACGGATGCGCAACTCTCGAAGACGGCACTGCCCGCAACGAACGACCCGAACGCGGAAACGCCCACGGCGGCAAAGCTTCCGCCCAAAGACAACGGTTGTCTGCTGGCGGTGTTGAGTGGCTTGTGGTGGTTCATCAAATTCGTCTTTCGCAAATGGCGCTTCACGCTCTCGCTTCTGGTGCTCTGTGCCTTGGCCTTCGTGGGTTATCGCATCAAAAAGGTGTATTTCGACGGCGACGGGCTGTTTGCCGAGCAAAAACAAGCCATCGATTCCACACCCGAGGAGATTCGTGCGCTGCGTGACATCGGACAATGGGAATTTCTTTCGGTAGACACGGAAGAATTGGTGGAAAAGAATGAGAGTTCTTTACTTTCCACCCATAAACAATTGGTGTGCGTCTACCGCGGCACCCTGCGCATCGGCATCGACATGAGCAACCTGCCCGCTGACTGGTGCAAGGTGCAGGGCAAAACCGTGCTGCTCCACTTGCCGGACGTGGGGCTGCTCGACGACGATTTCATCAACGACACGCGCACCACGGTGTTCGTGCAAGAAGGCAATTGGAATGCCGACGCCAAACAGCAACTGCGCACTCAAGCCGCGGAAGCCATGAAGCGACGCGCGCTCAGTGCCGAGAATCTTAGTCTGGCACGACGCAATGCGGAAGAACAATTCCGCAAACTTTTCACTGCTTTGGGATACAACGACGTCAACATCGTGTTCGGCGACGGTAAAAACAACTGATAGCTCATGAACAGACTTTGCTATTTCCTCCTCAACACACTCTGGCTGGTCGGCATCGGCCTGTCCTTCGCAGCTTGCGACACGACGAAGAACGAACCGATACCGCAACCGACGAAGAAACAGACGGTGCTGATCTATATGGCCGCGCAAAACTCGCTCGGCTACGGTCAATATTTTTTGCAAGACAGCACCGAAATGATGAATGGCGCACCCTATCTCCACGACGGGGAACGGGTGTTGCTTTACATCGACGACGCGGGAGCGCCCCGACTCTACGAAATTGCTCGGGGATATGGCGCGCCGAAATTGGTGAAGCAATGGAAGGAGGACCTCAATTCGACAGACCCCAACACCCTCACCGAAGTGCTCAACATCATGAAAAATGACTTCACCGCCGAACAATACGGATTGGTGCTGTGGAGCCATGCGAGTGGATGGATTCCGGGGGCGCGAAACTATCGCGAAGCACATCCCACCACGTCGAATCCCATTCTCACCTCCGGCGGGAAGGCGGCGAAAAATGCGGTGCGCCGCTTCCGCCCCCAAAGCTACGGCATGGACGTGGGCAAGAACGGGAACATGGCCACGGACAAAGCGATGCTCGGCGACTTCCCCTACGAAATGAATGTGGAAGACATTGCCAAGGCTGTGCAACGCAGTGGTGTTCATCTCCGTTTCATACACAACGACTGCTGCGAAATGCAATGCATTGAAGTGGCCTATGCGCTGCGCGATGTAGCGGACTATGTAGCGGGATCGCCCATGCAAATTTCGGCCATCGGAGGATTCTACACCGACTTGCTCCGCCAGGGCTACTTCTCGCAAGACATTACCGATCTGGGCAAAACATATGTCGACTACTATCTCGGTAGGGGCAGTCAACCCTATGTCGAGAATTTCGGGGTGGTGTTCTCGATTTTGCGCACCGCCGATCTGCAAGCGGTGGCCGACTCGCTGGCGAAGGTGCTACCGAAAGATCTACCCGCGCTCAATGCACAGGGATTGCCCAACTACCCCAACACGGAGAACGTGCAACCTTATTCTCGCTATTCGAGTTATTTCTTCTATCGTCCGGAGTATTTCGACATGAGCGATGCCTTGCGTCAATTTCTGCCGGCCGAAGATTTCGAGAAAGTGCAGAAAGCACTCGACCGTGCCATTGTATATAAAGGAACCACGAAACGTTTCTACACCGGTATGGGCGCCGGACGACAATACTGGTGGAAAGGCAACTGGCGCAACACGCAGGATTACAACGACGCCATTTATGTGAACGAACGCAACTATTGCGGCGTCTCGATGTTCGTGCCGCAACAGCGCTATGCCGACAATGCGGCCCGCTGCCCGCAGGGTAATCTGAACACTACCTTCCGCGACACCGAATGGTACCGCGCCGCAGGATGGAAAGCCGCGGGATGGTAATAGATGGTGTGACGCGGGTGGCAAGAAAGCAGTAGGTCGGAAAAAATGGGCGTGCTCAAAAAAAGAGACCGACCGATGTGAAAGCCACCGCCCCGTAGTTTATATGACCGTTTCGCCGGTATATAAGCTTCGTCTGTCGAAACAGTAGTCGGCCGGCGAAGCTTGCGCGTCCACGCACTCCGTTCTTGCATTTCCTCCCTATTTTCCTCTTCTTCCTTCCTAATTTCTTTTCATCTCTCCCTCTCTCTTCATGGCAGCTATCATCCTTTGGGTACTCAACCACCTCAGCTATTGGGTCATCTTCGTCGGCATGGCCATCGAAAGCTCGTTTATTCCCTTTCCTTCGGAAGCCGTCGTTCCTCCCGCCGCGTGGTTGGCGCAGCAAGGCACGCTCGACATCGTTTTGGTCGTGGTGGTGGCCACTTTGGGAGCGGACCTCGGCGGACTCATCAACTATGCGCTGGCCTATTGGCTCGGACGCCCGGTCATCTACCGATTGGCAGAGACAAAATGGGCAAAAATGCTGCTGATCGACCGGGAGGCAATCGAAAAGAGCGAACGTTTCTTCCGCCACCACGGGGTGGTTTCCACTTTGGTGGGACGACTGGTGCCGGGCGTGCGTCAACTCATCAGTATTCCCGCGGGTTTGTCGCGCATGCACCTCGGTAAATTCCTGCTCTACACCACCCTCGGTGCCGGCGCATGGAACTGCGTGCTCGCTTTCCTGGGTTTCTACGTGATTCCCACCGCTTTTCCTGATCTCAAAACCACCGAACAGGTGATGGATCGTGCCAATCGCTACAGCCACGAGATCGGCTACGCCCTCATCGGCATCGTCGGCCTCTTGCTCGCCTATGCCGTCTACAAATATTGGCGTCATCAGAAAACGAAACAAGGAAAGACCGACGGAAACGCCCAATGCAGCGACGAAAACGTCCACTGATTTGTTTTTCTCTTCATTCAACCGCCAACGCACATGCTGATTCAACTTCCTCGTGCTTTCTGCGCGGAAATCACCCTCCCGACCAGTAAAAGCATCTCGGCGCGCGCACTCATAATTCGTGCGCTTTGTGATACGCCTTGCCCGCTCACGGCCCTTTCGGACAGCGACGACACCCGAACGATGGAAACGGCGCTGGGAAAAGTGGCAAGTGATTCCCAAACGGAGGAACCGCTTCTCCTCGACATCGGCGCGGCCGGTACCGCCATGCGCTTTCTCACGGCTTTTCTCGCCACGCGTGTCGGAAAGACTTTCCTCCTCACCGGCAGTCAGCGCATGAAACAGCGGCCCATCGCCCCGCTTGTCGAAGCCCTCTGCGCACTTGGTGCGGAAATCGACTATGCAGCGGAAAAAGGCTTCCCGCCTCTCCGCATCAGCGGGAAGAAATTGCGTGGTGGAACGGTGGAACTCCCCGCTCAGATCAGTTCGCAGTACGTCTCTGCCCTGCTCATGATCGCTCCCACCCTCGAACAGGGGATCCACCTCCAACTGCGCGGAGAAATCGCATCGGCACCTTATATTTCCATGACGCTCGCGCTCATGAAAACCTTTGGCGTCGAAACAAAATGGGAGGGAAATCAGCTCTACGTCCCGTCTGCCCCCTACCACGGCCCAACGTCTTTCGCCGTCGAACCGGATTGGAGTGCCGCGTCCTACTGGTATGAGCTCGTGGCACTTTCGCCCGATCCGAAAACTCGCGTGTTGCTCCGCGGATTGCACGCAGAAAGTGTACAAGGTGACGCGGCTTGTGTCGATCTCTTTGCACCGCTCGGCGTGAAGACCGAATTCACACGCGAAGGTGCCTGCTTGACGAAACAAAACGCCCCCATTTCCGCACTTTATCAACGCGATTTTTCGGCCACTCCCGATCTGGTACAAACGCTCGTCGTCACTTGCGCCCTCCTCCGACGCGCCTTCCGTTTCACGGGACTCGCCTCTCTCCACATCAAAGAGACCGACCGCATCGCCGCCCTCACCCAAGAACTCCAACAATTCGGAGTGCACCTCACCTCCCCCGCTCTCGGCACATTGCAATACGTGCCCGAGACTCCATCTCAGTCACTGCTTGACGGAGGCGGCGTTCCGCAAATCCACACCTACGACGACCACCGCATGGCACTGGCCTTTGCGCCTGCCGCCCTCGTGACCGGAGCGGTCGAAATCCATCATCCCGAAGTGATCAGCAAATCTTATCCTCATTATTGGGACGATTTGCGCCGATTGGGTTGACTTTTCATGTGCTAAGCCGATCCGTCGTTTTCTTAGTTCGCTCCTTCATTCCCGGCGCGGCGCGGTCTGTCGTCAAATTCCCTCTTACACGTGACAAAACTCATACTCCTTCTCATCGTTCTCGGCGTTGTCGCCGCCATCGCCGGTCTTGTGCGACAATGGTGGCTGGAACGTGAAATACGCGAAGGCCGACTTGAAAAAATGCCCGAAGTTCGCGAAAGCGCCGCGGCCGGTTGTTGTGGTCTGCACGAAACCTGCGAAAAAGACAGCCTGCTCGCCGCCGTGAGTCGTGACATCGAGTATTACGAAGACGAAGAACTCGATCGCTTCCGCGGTCGCAGCTCCGACCAATACAGCGACAGCGAGATCGACGAGTTCAACGAAGTGCTCACCACCCTCCGCTCCGAAGAAGTCGCCGGGTGGATCCGTTCGCTGCAACTGCGCGGCGTGGCCCTGCCCGACGAGCTCAAAGACGATGTCATCCTCCTCGTCGGCGAACGCCGCATCGATCGTCCACACTGATCAATATCGACCATTTCCACTAATCCAATTTTATTTTCGCCCCACGGCATGTTATCCATTCTCTCCTACACCTTTTTCCAATACGCCCTCCTCGGCGCCCTGCTCAGCAGCCTACTCTGCGCCTGCGTAGGCAGTTACGTCGTGACGCGCCGCTTGGTCATTGCCGGCGGAGGGATGGCGCACGCCTCTCTGGGCGGTGTGGGAATGGGTGCTTTCTTCGGTTTCTCTCCCCTGCTCGGTGCCGCCGCATTCGCCTTGGTCGGCGGGCTAGGCATCGACTGGCTCAGTCGTCGGCGCGACGTCCGTTCGGACAGCGCCGTCGCCATGATTTGGACCCTCGGCATGAGCATCGGCATTCTCTTTGCCTATCTCGCTCCCGGCTTCATGACCGATCTGCCCACCTATCTTTTCGGCGATATACTCAGCATATCGCGCAGTGATCTCCAACTAATGGGCCTGCTCACCGCCTTCACGCTCTTCTTCTTCTTCGCCTTCGAGCGCATCATCGTCACTGTCGCCTACGATCCCGATTTCGCCCGCACGCAAGGCTTGCCCGTGCGCACATTTGAAACCGCCCTCACCCTCATCATGGCCTTGACCATCGTGGGTTGTCTCCGCATGGTCGGTATCATCTTGGTCGTTTCGCTCCTCTCCATCCCCCAACTCACCGCCGGACTTTTCGTCCGCAGTTTCCGGAACATGGTACTCGGTTCCATGGTTGTAGGTTTTGTCGACTGCCTCGGCGGATTGTTCCTGTCCTATCTGCTCAATGTTCCCTCCGGCGCCTCAATCATCGTGGTGAGTGTCGTGCTTTATTTCCTTGCGCGCACAATAAAATCCATCCTCCGACGTTCCACAAACAAAGGCTCCGCCCAACAAGTATAACCCCACGACCTGCAGCTGACTCCGGCCGGCTGCCGGTTCGCGCCATCGCTTTTCTTCACATCAAACACCTCGCGCCCCTTCTCTTCGTCCTCAGCGTGCTGCTCGCCGGCTGCTCCACGCAACAGAACACCGCCCTTTCCAGGCGGTGGCAGTCGTTCGTGACTCGCTACAACGTGTTCTACAACGCCACGGTGGCCTACCAAGACGGCGAAGAAGCCCAACGCAACGGACTGCGCGAAGACTTCACGCGACGCCTCCCCGTCTTCGAAGTGGGCTACACCAAGCAACTCGGACTCGGCAAAACCAACTTCGAGCGCGCCGTCACCAAGTGTGAGAAAGCCATCCAACTGCACAGCATCAAGCGCAAGCCCGCCGTCAAAGTGGGGAGCAACGCTTCGCCTCGTCTCAAAGCCTATCTCTCGCGCAAGGAGTTCAATCCCTTCCTCAAAAACGCCTGGTTGCTCATGGGCAAAGCCCAGTTCCAACAAGGCGACTTCCTTGCCGCGGCCTCCACTTTCGCCCACCTCACTCGCTTCTACGCCACCGAACCCGAGGTCGTGGCAGAAGCGCGCATATGGCTCATTCGCAGCGACGTGGCACTCGGCTGGCTCTACGATGCCGAGGACGTCGCCCAGCGTCTGGCTCGAGAGCGACTCCCCCAACGTTTGGAAACTGAGCGCGACCGTTCGATGGCCGACTTGCTGCTCGCACGCAACAACACCGCCGAAGCCATCCCGTATCTCGAACGGGCGGCACGCCACGGGAAAAACGGCTTCGAAAAAGCCCGTCTTCACTATCTCCTCGCACAAGTCCAGCTCGAACGCGGGGAGAAAGCGGCGGCCTACCGCGCCTTAGATCGCTGTCTGGCGCAAAGTCCGGCCTACGAACTGGCCTTCCAAGCCCGTATGCTCCAAACCGAGGCCGTCACCACCGCGCAGAGCACGCAAAAAATGCTTGCCCGCCTCAAACGCATGCTGCGCGACAAGAACAACAAAGACTATCTCGACCGCATCTACTACGCCACGGGCAACATCTACCTCGCCGCGCGCGACACCGCCCGTGCGCTCGAAGCCTACGAACTCGGCCGCGTCCGCGCCACACAAAGCACCCCCGAGAAAGGCGTCCTGCTTCGTCGGCTCGGCGATCTCTATTGGCAACGCCAACGTTTCGATAAGGCACAACCCTGCTACACCGAAGCCATCGGGCTCCTCGACAAGGAAACCCAAGGCTACGACGAACTCCTGCGCCGCTCCGAGGTGCTCGACCATCTCGTGCCCTACACCCGCGTGGTCTTTGAGCAAGACTCGCTGCTCACTCTCGCTCGCATGCCCGAAGCCACCCGCAATGCCGTGATCGACCACGCCATCGAGGTGCTCAAGAAACAAGAAGAGGCCGATCGCCGCAATCGCAACGACAGTCTCCGTCGTGCGCGCAACGAAGGCAATGGAGAGGATGCCGGCAACCTGCCAGCCGCCCCGACCGCACCCAACCGTACCTCGAACGACAAGTCGTGGTACTTCTATAATCCCACCGCTGTGCAGCAGGGCAAACAGGCTTTCGTGCGGCAATGGGGCAACCGTCGCAACGAAGACGACTGGCGTCGCGCCAACCACAGTCTGCTGGCCGACAGCAAGACCGAAGGCTATGACTACGCCGCCGAAGACAGCATCAAGGCGTTGATAGCCGCCCGCCGCGACAGCCTCTCGGCCAAAGGATTGAGTGGTGATGCCCTCGAAACGGCCGTACGCGACTATGCCGCTCAACTCGCCGGCGAACAGCCCAACACGCCGGCCGACACCACGCGCAACGCCGGTAAGAAAGGCAAGGACGAGCTCGATCCGCACACCCGCGCCTACTACCTCGCCCACATACCTCTCACCCCCGAGGCGCAACAAGAATCCCACCGCTTGCTGCGCGACGCCCTCTTCGGCGCCGGCGTGGTCGAAAACGAAGAACTCGGCGACTATGCGCTGGCCGAACGCACGCTCCGCCGACTCGTTCGAGACTATCCGGATTTCGACCGACTGCCGGAAGCCTACTACCAGCTTTTCCTCCTTGCGCGCCGCGGAGGGAAACAGGAGACCGCCGACAAATATCGTGCCATCATGGCCCGTTCTTATCCGCACCACGTGCTCACCCGCACCATTACGGACCCCGATTTCGAACGCAACGCGCACTATGGTCGCGAGCTCGAGGACTCCCTCTATGCAGCCACCTATGCGGCCTATCTCAACGGGCAGAACGACGAAGTGGCGCGCAATTTCGTCCGCTCGTCGTCGACCTACCCCGAAGGGCTCAACCGCCCGAAATTCCTCCTCGTCCACGCCCTCTCCCGCATCGGGACGGCGCCGCGCGACACCCTCATTGCCGAGTTTTCCACGCTGGCCAAAGATTTCCCCAAGAGCGATGTGGCCGAAATGGCGGCCATGATGGCCAAGGGACTCAAAGAGGGGCGTACCCCGGCGGGCGGAAAGTACCGACCGGGCAGCCTTTGGGAACGCCGACTCGACGAAACCACTGCCGAGAATGCCGCTGAGGGCGACAAGCGCACCCTCAGTCCCGAACGCAACGTGCCCTTTGTCTTCGTCGTGGCCTACCCCACCGACAGCCTCCCCGACGACAAGATTCTCTATGAGTTGGCGCGCTTCAACTTCAGCCGCTTTGTCTCACGAGGACTCGACATCAACAAACAACAGTTGGGCGCGCTCACACTCTTCCGCGTCGATGGATTTGTATCGTTCGCCGATGTGCACCACTACGCCCAGCAGCTCAACGCCACGCCCGCTCTGCGGCAACTGCTTCACGGTGCGCGCACGCTGCTCATCAGCAAAGACAACTTGAAACTCCTCGGCACCGTCGTCAGCTTCGACGAATACCGCCAATTCTACGACAAGCATTTCGCCCCGCAGAAGATCAAAGCCGATCTGCCCACGGAATACGCGCCGGACGACGAACAACCCAAGCAGATCTACGAAGATGAACTGCCCGACCGCCCCCAATCGCCGACGGACAACAAGCGAAAGAACACAACGACGGACGACGAATATGAGTATGACGAGTAATCGGTCGACGT
>ERZ1674082.245-NODE-245-length-12151-cov-10.797371_pt1 | contig 12151 bp, 8 predicted proteins | sample MGYA00581118_ERZ1674082 | MGnify/ENA primary metagenome ERZ1674082 (study PRJEB41354, sample SAMEA4873329) | human saliva metagenome | biome: human-associated habitat [ENVO:00009003]; feature: mouth environment [ENVO:08000002]; material: saliva material... | reverse complement strand
GTCGTCGTCGACATATTCAGCTCCTCAGCCATGCGATGCGTCTCGATATCGATCGGCAGACGCTCCTCATATATACGCACCCCTACACCACTCTCCGTAGCGAGATGGAGGAGTTCGGAGGCTAAGCCATCCGAGCTATCGATCATCGACGTGGGACGCAGTCCCTTCTCTCGAAGAGCAAGGATGATATCTTGGCGGGCTTCGGGACGAAGCTGACGCTCAAGGATGTATTCGTGTTCGGCAAAGTCAGGCTCGAAGTCTCCCTTCTCCCCTGCGAAGACGCGCTTCTCACGCTCCAGAAGCTGGAGTCCCATATAGGCAGCACCGAGATTTCCGCTGACGCAGATGAGATCTGTGGGCTGAGCACCACTACGATAGACGATCTCCTCTTCGCGAGCAGCTCCCAGACAGGTGATGCTGATGCAGAGTCCCGTGAGGCTTGCCGAGGTATCTCCCCCGACTAAGTCTACCCCGTAACGGCTACATGCAAGGCGAATACCAGCATAGAGCTCCTCAAGATCCTCCACAGCGAAGCGAGCCGAGACACCGACCGAGCAGGTGAGCTGCTGTGGATGCCCGTTCATCGCATAGATATCAGAGAAGCTCCCGACAGCAGCCTTATAGCCTAAGTGTCTGAGCGGAGTATAAGTCAAGTCGAAGTGAATCCCCTCAAGAAGGAGGTCAGTCGTCACGAGCGTCTGCAGTCCTTCGGGGTACGCGATGACGGCAGCATCATCGCCCACACCACGGCGGGTGCTCTCATGCTGTATGGGGAAGTCTCGGGTCAGGCGCTTGATGAGCGCAAATTCGCCGAGCGAAGAGATCTCTGTTCGTTGCATATAGATAGATATAGAATACTTGGGATAGGCACCGCAAGCGCAGCACCTTCGAGGAAAAGCTCCTTAGCGCAGCCCTTGCAGGGAGGGTGGTAGGGAGTTAGCCGCCTTGCATATCATCTCACGGAACTCCTGCGGCTTGTAGAGTATCTGCGTCTCGATCGGGAGGAAGTAGAGTTGCTTGACCAGCTCCTCGGGAAGTTCTCCAAGGCTATCGGTGAAGCGTACCGCATCCTTCTCCGTACAGACGATGTAGACAGGACGCCCCGAGTGCTGCTCACACAGCTCCTGCCAGCGCTCACTGATCGCCGTAAAGTCCTTTCGGCGGAACTGATGATGGTCAGGATAGACGAGCTGGTCAATCAGCTCATATCGATCGGCAAGGAAGGAGAAGAAGAGCCCAGGCGAGGCAATCCCCGAGAGAGCGATGACGAGTGCATCCTTAGGCAGCGGACTACCCGACTCCCCAAGGAGGGTACGCACTGCACGTGGACGCTGATAGTGGATGCGTGAGAAGAAGATCTCCTGATGCGCATAGAGATCAAGGTTGCGCTGCATGATACGAAGCTTGATCGGCTGCATATCATGTGGGCACTTCGTCAGGATAATGCAGTCGGCACGATAGCGTGCCGTAGCAGGCTCGCGCAAGCCTCCGAGGGGGAGAAGCTCATCATCATGCAGCTCACGCTGAGCATCGATGAGCAGGATATTGAAGGAGGGCTGCACGTAGCGGTGCTGGAAGCCATCATCGAGGAGGACCACCTCGGGGCGCTCTTCCTCAGGGAGTGCGAGTAGGTAGCGCATAGCACGGCGACGATTGCCATCGACAATGAAGCGCACCTCGGGATACTTCTGCTTGATTTGCTTGGGCTCATCTCCGACTTCTTCAGCTGTTGAGGTCAGGGTCACCTCCCTCAAGCCACGGCTCTTTCGCTTGTAGCCACGACTGATGACAGCGATACGATATTGCTTACGAAGGATCGAGATGAGTAGCTCGACATGGGGCGTCTTCCCTGTTCCACCGACGGTGATATTCCCGACGCAGATCAAGGGAATGGGATAAGACTGCTGCTTGAGTATGCCTTGGTTGAAGAGAAAGTTACGCAGACCTACCCCCAGACCATAGAGCCAGGAGAGCGGATAGAGGAGCGGATTATTACTTTTCTTCATTACACCGAGGTGAGGAGAGGGAGGGTGCGAGCGATGCTTGCGCCCTCTCTGCGATTAGTAGGATGTATATTCGTAGGGCAGACGTGCGAGGATCCCCGTATAGCGATAGCCTTCGCGGAAGAACTCACGGATCTTCTTCTCTTCGTCTGTCATAAAGAAGTCACGTAGACGTGCCGTGAAGCGGTCTGCTGTCTTAGAAGCAAAGAGCTCTTCGAGGAAGCTCGTAGATGTAGAGCCATAGTCTACGCTGTAGCCCTCATGAAGCCCAGCGAGGCGTGCAGCAAGGCGGATAGCCGTCTCCAGCCCCCCAAGCTCATCGACAAGCCCAAGCTCCTTCGCCTTAGCACCGAGCCACACGCGACCCTGACCGACGGAGTCTACTGCTTCGACAGACATATCACGGCCGATAGCGACGCGGGAGAGAAAGGTCTTATAGCCGCGCTCTACCTCCATCTGGATCAGCTGTCCCTTCTCAGGGGTCAACGGACGCAGAAGCATAGCCATCGGATCACTCATACTCATATCTGCATAGGGCGAAGTCTGCACGACATCAATGCTTACCCCGACCTTACGTCCAAGCTCAGACGCATCGGGCAGGATACCGAAGATCCCGATAGATCCTGTGAGCGTCACGGGACTGGCGACGATAGCATCAGCTGCCGAAGCAATGTAGTAGCCACCCGACGCCGCTACGTCCCCCATGGAGACGACGACCGTGCGCGACTGACTCAGTTCACGTACCTCATGCCAGATCTGCTCCGAGAGGAAGGCACTCCCCCCTGGCGAATTGATGCGCAGGACGACAGCCTTAGCCGTAGGATCCTCACGCAGCGCACGGAGGTCACGTGCCAAGTCGCTCGTGATACCATCGCTACTAAGCGGACTCTCTGTGATCTCCCCTTCAGCAAAGAGTACCTTCACTACATTATCCTTATCAGTACGATCCTTGTCCAGCGGATCGGGCTCCGTAAGGAAGTCCGACAGCGTCACCACAGGGATATCATCAGCCGAGGCGACATCGAGACGCTGCGCCATGAGGTCTTCGACATCGAGACGATAAGCTAAGGTATCGACGAGGTGAGCACGCACGAAGGTCTCAGCCTCACCGAAAGCACGGCCGCTATCAGCGAAGGCGCGCAGGCTATCGACGGGCACCGAGCGCGAAGCCGAGATCTCACGAAGCATGAAGTCCCACAGCCCGTTGAGGTAGACCGAGATCTGCTCACGATTGGGCTCACTAAGCTTATCGAGCATGAAGGGTTCTACAGCTCCCTTGTAAGTGCCGACCTTGAAGATATGGGCCTTGACCCCGAGCTTATCCAAAGCCTGACGGTAGAAGGTCGGTGCCGAAGCCAGCCCGACAAGCCCCACCATACCCTGAGGGTTGAGGATGACCTTGTTCGCTACAGATGAGAGGTAATAAGCCTTCTGGTCATAGGAGTCAGCGTAGGAGATGATGAACTTCCCCGAGGAGCGGAAGTCCTTGAGTGCCTCACGCAGATCTGCCGTCGAAGCCATACCCCCACTATAGCCCTCCACATTGAGGTAGATACCTCGTATGCGAGAGTCTGCCTTCGCCTTACGGATGCTGGCGAGGGCCTGCGAGAGCGAGATCGGCTTCTCGTCCGAGCCCATCCCAGGGATGAAGCTCGAGAGTTCGTCCGTGGTGACAATCTCAGAGATCGAACTAAGATCGATCTTCAGCACGCTTCCATCCCGGATCTCGGTCGGAGTAGAGCCTGAGGCCAAAGCACCTACGACGATGACGATGAATAGGAAAAAGGCGAAGATCGAGCAAAGGATATTTGCCGCGATGAAGCCAACGAAGGAGGCCAAGACGGTCTTCCAGAAGCCTAAGGGCTTTTTGGGTTGTAAGGGTTCTTCCATTGGGGTGTGAAGCCAGAGAGGGAGGTGATAGATAGTGCAGGGAGTGCACTTAGGCACTTACCCCTTTAGGACAAATATAGTGAATCCTCACTATTTTGATATTAAAGTAACCCTTCTGTAGGCTCGTGGCATGGCCCCTTTGCAAAGGAAGATCTCCCCAGATACGACTATCCCCCGTGCGGTGACTGGCACCACACGGGGGATATACTATATAGGGTATATAGGAAGTGACTACCGACTAACGGTCAGCTGCGAGAGCACGCTCCTTCGTCCACCACATGGGGGGAACATACTTATACAGCTTAGCTTGCTTCTTCAATTCTATGAAGTTCATATCATCCTTGCTGTAGTCAGGAGCAAAGATGGGGCGCTCATAGATATATCCGTTCTTCGTAGAGAGGGCGGGGATCGTGCTACCCGTGCTGGAGTCTTCCATCCAGTGGATACCCAGAGCAGGAGTCTTCACACGGTCGCGGTCGAAGTAGTAGCTGAAGCGATAGCCCCAGTCAAGAGCTTCGTAGCGATGGCGTATAACCCAGTCAGAGTTATGGTTGATCTGCATCTCCTTACGAGGCAGGTTACGCCCAGGCTTACGGAAGAAGGTAGCCGTAGGATACTGAGCACGGATGCCATTGGTGTACCAGAAGAAGGCATCGACCGTCTCTACGGAGTAGCTACCACCCTTCGTCTTGCCACCCTTATTCGAGTACTTACGCACGATACGGTGGCGCGAGCGGTACTGCTGCCCATTCACTTCGAAGCGGGGAGCATAGAAGGCCTCGGCATACAGACGCTTTCGATCATCCCCATCCTTAAATGTTTCTGAGGCGATATTAAAGAGGTAGACAAGCCCATCACGATTTCTGAAAGCATCCATCATACCCTTGTTCGTCACAGAGGCCGTGTAGAAGACAGCTGACTTATGAGCAGGCAGGATACCTCTTTGGGCACCATAGATTGAATGCTTTTCCAGCGAAGTCGGGCCCGATTTCAGCAGGGTGGGATCAGGGAGCAGAGAAGCCTCGTAGGTAGGAGAAGAGGAATACCCGCCATGATAGTCGAAGCGCTGGATGTAGTAATCCTTCAGGTTGATCGGGAAGTCCGTGGGGTTGTAGAATTCCCATGCCGTAGCAGCACCATAGGTCCCACCACCGATGAAGACTTCGGTGATGATAAGATCCCCCATAGGAGCAGGGATCTCGATGGGAAGACGGTGTACCTTGCCTGCAGCCAGCTGCTTAACACTCCACTTCGTCGTGATCTCATCTGCAGTAGCCCCCAGAGTCGGATCGTAAGCATCGGTACGGAACTCCATCAGCATCTCACGACGACCACTGAACTGTGCAGGCACAGCCCAGAAGTAGTATGTATGCTTCTTTCCTCGCTCGACATCGCCCTGCTCGAAGTACACACGCTGTGTCGTACCAGCATTCTGAGTCGTCTTCCACTTGGGGGCAGAGTTATTGTTGCTGTCCGTCTCATAGTCGAAGAGCTGGATAGCCCCCTCAGTCGAGAAGGCATCCGTCTTGATCGTAACTTCGTGAGGAGAGTAGGTCATATTCCCCTGCATGTTATCGATCGTGGCACCGATCATTGACCCGAAGAAGTGGAAGGTCAGGTCATCGGCATAGTACTCTCTCTCACGCGTCCCAGGGTTTGTCCTGACACGAAGCTGCGTGGGGGCAAAATACATGGGAGGAGTATAGGGATCCCCCGAGTCGTAGAAGGAGCGAGGGCCAGGCACAAGGGCACCACCCGAAGCATCAATACCCGAGACCCCGATAGCACCAGCGATGATGACCTTTTCCTTCGCGGGATTGAGCCATACAGGAGCGTTTACATCGACACTCGCTTTGTAGCGCTTACCCTCTTTCTTGATGATGGTGAGCGAACTCTTAAGCACGGTGAGAGTACTACCTGGGACATCAGCTCGCTTGAAGGCGAGGTAGAGCGTCTCCTTATCACCGGGGTTCCAGACAAGCTTCAAGCCGGCGTGCTTACCATTCACTATGTTTTCCTGGATAATCGTACGAAGGTCCTCCGAAGAGAGCCCCTCGATATCAACATTGAATGTGATTTTCTGGTCAGTGCTTGTCTCCTCGCTTGTAGTAGGAGTCGTCGCAGGGGTCTCATCATTCTTACATGCGCTCAACCCCACAGTCAAGGCGAGAAGCAAGGTCGCGCCGTAAATACGTAATAGGTCCATACCTTTTGTCTTGAAAATTAGGTGTTAGGATGCAGGAAGGAAGGTATCTTCATCTCCTTCCTCAAGTGAGTCTGGTAGCGTACCACTACCAGAGATAAGGATACTCTGCCCGAAGATCATTTCGAGCAGTTCGGCTCGAGGAGCCTCATACGGGCAGTGGAGCCCACATGCTTCAGTCTGTCTCATCAGCTAAAAAATTACAGTTACACCCCGCAGGAGACGACGTAACTCTCCCGACAGAGGCTATTCAAAAATTACTTGGAAGTCTTAATTTCAGAGCGGAAATGCCCTAGGTTAATGCAAGAACATGAAGGGAAACGTCAAAATATATAAGCAGAAGAAATCTCCAGCTCATGCATTTGACTTTCGCCTTACACACTAATAACGAAGAGTATATTTGCAAAGTATATCCCTCGACGAAATAATGAGAAATTTTATCCGTTAATATACGCCACCACTGAGATATTATATCATTCGTATTTGGGAAATCACCAGTGTACCCCCTACTTCATGACGCCTGTCGAAGCCCTTCTACAGGGGGCAAAAGAAGAACCTGCATAGAGGAGGAGGAGTATCAACCTATATTGGTCGCTGGGTGAACCTATATTGGTCAACAGCGCGACCTATATAGGTTCACTTCACAACCAATATAGGTTCACCCAGCGACCAATATAGGTTCGCACAACCCCGTTGTAGGGAGACACGCTACACCTTATGGAAGAGAGCTATACCATATACAACTATCCCCCGTGCAATGCTTAGCACTGCACGGGGGATAGTTGTATATAGGGATGAGTAACTAACGACTACTGGTCAGCTCTCTTAGCTCGCTCCTTCGTCCACCACATCGGGGGAGTATACTGACGCGTCTTGGACTGCGTCAGCAGATCATCAAACTCCATATCACCCGTACGGAAGTCTGGAGCGAAGAGAGGCCTTTCCTTGAGGTAACCATTCAGGTCATTATTCTCCGAAACGTGAGCTCCTGTTGACAGGTCATCAATCCAATGCGCCCCGTGGGCGAATCCAGCCAGACGATCACGATCATAATAGTAACCAAAGCGATACCCCCAGTCAAGCCCTTCCTTGCGCCTACGCATGATCCAGTCAGAGTTAGACTTCAGCTGCATACGCGTACGAGGCAGGTCGCGACCAGGCTTACGCATAAGTGTAGCCGTAGGATAGTGGGCTGGAGAGTCATCCTCATACCAGAAGAAAGCATCAACAGGCTCCAGAGTGCCATCCTTATCCTTTACTAAGAGGTAGCGAGTAGACTTATTGGAATAGAAGGCTTTTGGCCATTCCTTCTTTTCTCTATTTGCGACTGCAATATGCGAGGCGAAGCCATACATGTAGGCAAGACCTGGGCGTGCCGCCAACTTATCCTTACTGATGAAGAGCATCACACCACTAGCCACATAAACGATGGACTTGTGGGCAGGAAGTATATAGGGATTTACTCCAAGCCGACCCGAGTTATCGACGTGGGTTTCTCTGAAAGCAGTGGGCTGATACAGCTTAGTCGTGGCATTGGGAGTGGAAGGATAGTCTCCAGTCGACGTACGATCATAGCGCTGGAGCGAATACTTACGCAAGTCGACTGGAGCGTCTGTTGGATTATAGAACTCCCAAGCTGTAGCGGAGAGACCTCCTCCCAAGAAGACCTCCGTAATGATCAGCTCACCCTGGGGAGCCGGAAGCTCCAGCGAGAGGCGGTGTACCTTACCTGCAGCAAGCTGCTTAACCCTCCACTTCGTCGTAATCTCAGCCTCAGTCTCCTCAAGCACGCTATCATAAGCGTCCGTTCGGAACTCCATAGTCATCTCACGACGCCCCTCAAACTTCGAGGGAACAGCCCAGAAGTAGTATGTACGCTTCTCCCCCACAGCGACATTACCCTGCTCGAAGTAGACGCGCTTCAGGGAGTTTACAGTCTGCTTCGTCGTCCACTTGGGGACAGAGCGACCATTGGCATCCGACTCAAGATCAAAGAGACTCATCTCCCCTTCGGTCGTGAGAGCATCGGTCCGCATCGTGATCTCGTGGGGAGAGTAGAGCATATTGCCCTGCGTGTTGTCGATCGTAGCTCCGACCATCGCACCATAGAAGCGGAAGGTCAGGTTGTCGGCATAGTAGCCCCTCACCCCACCCTCTACCTTCGAGTGAAGTCGCGTAGGAGTGAAGTACATGGGAGGGACATAGCTCATCCCCTTATCATAGAAGTAGCTCGGGCCTGGGATCACAGCGCGTCCCGTAAACCCATCAATCTCCTTGACACCGATAGCTCCCGCCACCATGACCTCATCCTGCTCGGGATCAAGACCTGCGGGAGCATTCACATCGACGCGAGCTTTGTAGCGATTCCCCTCCCGTCCAAGAATAGTGAGGGTACTTTGGCGAACGGAGAGCGCACCACTGACAACGCCCGGGGTGCGACTCTCCTTCTTAAAGGCGATCCAGAGACCCTCTGTATCCCCTGGATTCCAGACGAACTTCAGGCCTGCATGTTTGTTGCCATCCATTTCCTCCTGAAGGATCATACGAAGGTCTTCCGCTGGGAGCCCTTCGATATCCACATTAAATGAGATCTTATTGCCACCATTAGCCTCTTCACTTGGCGTGGGAAGAGGGGTTGACAGTTCATCTCTCCTACATGCACTCACCCCCATAGTCAAGATGACAAGCAGGGCAGCAGCGTAGGTACGCAGTAGATTCATACCATTTGCTTAATAAGAATGTGAGATTAGGGATTGGGAAGGAAGGTGTCTTCATCACCTTCTTCGAGAGCGTCTGGTAGTGAGCCACTACCAGAGATCAAGATACTCTGCCCGAGGGCAGTTGGGAGGGACTCGGCTTGGGGTGCTTCGTACGGGACTCTAAGCCGATTCGTTTCGACCTGTTTCATAGGCGAATGAGATAATTTCTCCCCATGGGAGATCGATGTAACTCTCCGCATGGAGACATTCAACGATACTTGCGAACCCATAGCTCGGGTATGCGTTTACCCGATACTTGGTGCATGAAGGTAATGAAAAGTAAAAACATCAAACCACTACATCATCCATACGCTACAACAATAAGGGTATACACACGTTGGGGGCTACGCAATCCGCCCAGCCTCACTCTCCATACCTCCATGATATCACCCAGTGCCGTTAATGATACATGCGGGTAGTATATACCTATTTATCTCCCCTCCCCATGCCTACCATACGCCACACTCCAGAAGAGGGCTACGCCCAGATATGACTATCCCCCGTACAGTGACAAGCACTACACGGGGGATAATGTTATATTGTAGGGAATTGACTACCTACTAACGGTCTGCAGCCTCAGCACGCTCCTTCGTCCACCACTTAGGAGGGGTATACGGACGTGTCTTAGACTGCCCCTTTAGTTGGGTAAAGTCCATTTCTCCAGTAGTGAAGTCTGGAGCAAAGAGAGGTCTTTCCTTGAGGTAGCCATTCTTGTTGTTATCTATGGGAGGATTGGCCCCTATCGTCTGATCATCAAGCCAGTGAGCCCCATGGGCAAACCCACTCAAGCGCTCACCGTCGTAATAGTAACCAAAGCGGAAGCCCCAGTCAAGCCCCTCCTTACGCTCACGCATGATCCAGTCAGAGTTGGACTTGAGCTGCATACGTGGACGAGGCAGGTCACGCCCTGGCTTACGCATAAAGGTAGCTGTAGGATAGCGAGCAGGAGAGCCATCCTCATACCAGAAGAATGCATCAACAGGTACCGTAGCACCCTTCTCATTCTTCACCAAGAGATAGCGAGTAGTTCTCTTTGAGTGGAAGGCCTTGGGCCAAGTTGACCTTGCATCATAAGGCGTCTGACCACCACCAAAGCCGATGATATAAGCCAGCCCCTTACGTGCCTGGAATCTTGCCTTCGAAAGGAAAAGCATAACCTTAGTAGACAAATAGACGACTGTCTTGTGAGGGCCGAGTTTAGACGACTTCAGCGTCTTACCACCAGCCGAGTTATTCACATTATCTACATGAATTGTATTAATACCCAGCTCAGGAATGAGAGGCGTAGTAAAGTCGGGGCTCGATGGATAACTCCCATTCGACCTTTGATCATAACGCTGGAGCGAATAATCACTCAGATCAACAGCCTGATTCGTTGGATTGTAAAACTCCCAAGCTGTTGCATATTCATCATCCCCGATAAAGACCTCGGAGATGATTAACTCTCCCTTCGGGGCAGGGATAGCCGTCTGGAATCGGTGTACCTTACCCATAGCAAGCTGCTTAACGCGCCACTTCGTAGAGATATCATCAGCGGTCTCTCCAAGCTTCTCGTCATGAGCATCGGTACGGAACTCCATAGTCATCTCACGACGGCCTTCAAACTTGGTTGGCACAGCCCAGAAGTAGTACGTACGCTTCTTTCCCACAGCGACATCCCCCTGCTCAAAGTAGACACGCTGAGTTGTATTAGCATCCTGCGTCGTCGTCCACTTGGGTACAGACTGATTGTTTGCATCAGTTTCGAAGTTAAAGAGATTTATCTCCCCTTCGGTCGTGAGAGCCCCTGTCTTCATAGTGATCTCGTGTGGGGAGTAGAGCATATTCCCCTGCGTGTTGTCGATCGTAGCTCCGACCATCGCACCATAGAAGCGGAAGGTCAGGTTGTCGGCATAGTAGCCTCTAACCCCATTATCTACCTTAGTACGAAGTCGCGTAGGAGCAAAGTACATAGGGAGGGTATAAGCTTCGCCAGCGTCGTAGAAATAGCGAGGCCCAGGGATCGAAGCGCGACCTGTGGTAGCGTCAATACCCTTGACACCGATAGCGCCCGCTACGACGACATTCGCTGCCGCAGGATCAAATCCGTTCGGCGCCGTGACATCAACACGCGCCTTATAGTGGTTGCCTTCCTTCGCGAGGATGGTGAGCGAGCTCTCACGAACCGCCATACGCCCCGAGGCCGACTGAGAGGACCCACTCTCCTGTTTGAAGGCGAGATAGAGCTTCTCCTTATCACCGACATTCCAAGCGAACTTCAGGCCGGTGTGCTTATTGTTAACGATATTCTCCTGGAGGAGCAGACGGACTTCGTCTGAGGGAAGACCCTCGATCTCAACATCGAAGGAAATCTTTTGGCCACTGCTGGCGACCTCGCTTGCTGCAGGAGTCGTCGCAGGTGATTCTTCATTCTTACAAGCACTCATCCCCATCGTCAGAGCGACGATCAGGGTAGCACCGTAGATACGTAGTAAATTCATCTCTATACAGAATAAATTTATAGGGTTATTATGATGCGGGAAGGAAGGTATCTTCATCCCCTTCTTCGAGACCATCTGGCAGCGTACCACTACCAGAGATCAGGATGCTTTGCCCTAAGGCAACACCATAAACTTCGGCCCAAGGGGCCTCATACGGGGCACGAGCCCCACTGGTTTCAATCTGTTTCATAGATTAAAATTAGAATATCCATCTCCCTTGAAACTACAGTGCAACTCTTCATAAAGGAGACTGTCTGAAATACGGAAGAACCTCCATTCCGAGGTAGTATACCCCGCAATTGGAGTAGCAAATGTAGGGGAAAAGATAAAACATGCAAACAGGCAGACCTTAGCAGATAGGTGCCAATCACCCCTCAAACCACTGATCAACAAGAGATTTACCCATAGTAAAATAATTTAGAAAGACGGCCGTTATTACGACGACTTGGGGGCTTTCGCATCAAAATCAGAAGAGCATATCAAGGCAGCGTCTACCGATTATTGGGTAAGCTTAGCCGCACCTTAGAGCACCTTAGCCACCCTTCTTGATACCATACGCGCAATGCGCAAGCTCCCAATTAATAGTGCCCCAGGCACGTCCAGCTCCCCGATATGCCCCTCCGAAGTGATACACAAGCCCTTCGCCTTATCACGCGTATTCCTCTTATCCAGCGGAGGGAAAAGCATTGTTCTCGTGAAGAAAAAAGCACCTTCCCGTAGTGGTTTTCCTCTGTCTATGTACGTAGTCTTAAAGACCAGGTACGTAAATCCAAATATCCACGTACGTAGATATTAGAGCCACGTACGTAGTCCAAA
>ERZ1674082.241-NODE-241-length-12196-cov-108.903220_pt1 | contig 12196 bp, 9 predicted proteins | sample MGYA00581118_ERZ1674082 | MGnify/ENA primary metagenome ERZ1674082 (study PRJEB41354, sample SAMEA4873329) | human saliva metagenome | biome: human-associated habitat [ENVO:00009003]; feature: mouth environment [ENVO:08000002]; material: saliva material... | reverse complement strand
TTCTTCGCCTCATCGGTGTAGGTGATGATGAAGCGGTTGTATGCCACGGGCGCGGTCTGGGTGGTGTTAGAAGCCTGTGCCGCCGCCGAAGCCGGGGTTGCGTGGGTAGCCTGCGCGGTGGGTGCCGCCACGGCGGGGATCACGCTTGCCGAGAGCAGGCAGGTTGCGGTGACGAAGCTCAGCAGGGAACGCTGTGAGGAGCGCGCCTGCGAGGGGCGAGCAATGCGAAGCATGGACGTCCTTGAGGTGAGTGGTACCGGGTGCGCACGATGCGGCGTAGCGTTGCCGACTCGCGTTGAGGGCGCAGAGTGAGGCGTGTGTGCTCGGTACGAGTGAATACGGAAGAGTGAGGTGTTGGCGCATTGTGTGTGCTGTGAAGTGGTTCCACAATGTGCATGCACGGGTACGCACAGTGAGATACTCTAGCACCTTTTTGGGGGTTACTTTATGAATAAAATAACCTTTGTGATGCAAGTCATTTTATACAAAGATGAGTAAAACTTAAATCACTACTTTAAGCCACAAGAATATTCCGACTAGGCATTTCTTTATCTGCATTTACATGAAAGAAAAATCTCATTATTTACGCCACACTATCGAGTTTTAGCCGCTTCATACATGGGAAAGGGTGCTAGGATAGCGATATCTCACCACATAAACTACTTCCGAAGAACTCCCGCACGGGGGTTTAGAGAAAAATACACATCAATGCAGTGATGTGCATTTTCTTTTTCTATTCGCTCCTCACAAGCAAATACGCAAAAGAATGCAAATATTTTCTCGAAGGTGCATTTATGTGAGTGGATGACCAACCCACTTGCCGCTTCCGGCACTCACATACGCAAAGGACCCCGATGTCTTTTACCACTCACCCCTCAGCGCGCGGTGTCGCACGCACCGCACTGAGCCTGGGTACTGCAGCAACACTCGTCGCAACCCTGGGCGCCCCTGCATCCTTCGCGGCACCCGCCAAAGCTAACAGCGCCGAGCGCGCCAAGGCGCACACCACCATTTCCTCCCTCAGCTCCGCACAGCAGAAGGCAGGCTTCAACCGCTTCGTTATCACCTACACCGATAGCGCCCTGAACGCCGGCGACATCAACTGGGCAAGCCCCGCAGGCACCCAGGTCGCCACCTGGAACGACGCCCTCTACCAGGGTCTCACCTCCGAGGTAAAGAGCGTCGACGACCTCTTCAAGATCAAAACCAACTACGTACGCACCACCGCCCAGAAGGCGACCGTGGTGACCCTCTCCTCCAAGCTCACCGCAGAGCAGGCAGAGAAGTACATGGCGGCGCTGAGCTCTAACCCCTCCGTCGCATCGGTTGAGCCCGACCTGCTGCGCCGCTCTACCGCACGCACCCGTACCGCCGCAAACTCCAAGGTCGCTCAGGTAGCCCAGGCTGCCCAGGCGTCGAACCAGGTTGTGGCACCGAACGACACCCTCTACCCGCAGCAGTGGAACCTGCACGGCACCAAGGGTCTGGCTACCCCCGAAGCGTGGAAGACCGCCCAGGGTGCCGGCGTGACCGTTGCTGTGATTGACTCCGGCATCGTCAAGCACCCCGACCTGGACGCTAACGTCCTGCCCGGCTACGACTTCATCACCGAGCCCTCCATTGCCCGTGACGGCAACGGCCGCGACTCCGACCCGACCGACCAGGGCAACTGGGAAGAAGCGGGCGTCTGCGATGCTGGCTCTGAGGCAAGCGAGTCGAACTGGCACGGCACCCACGTTGCCGGCTCCATCGCCGCAATTATGAACAATAAGCGCGGCATCGTCGGCGTGGCCCCCTCCACCAAGATCCTGCCCGTGCGTGCCCTGGGCATGTGCGGCGGCTACGACTCCGACATTGCGGATGCAATGGTTTGGGCAGCCGGCGGCACCGTTGAGGGAGTTCCCGCGAACTCCAACCCCGCTAAGATCATTAACCTCTCCCTCGGTGGCGAAGGCACCTGCCCTGCAACCTACTCCAAGGCTATTGCTGAGGTGAACAAGCGCGGCGCGATTCTCGTTGTCGCAGCTGGTAACGACGGTCAGGACGCTTCCAAGGTCGCTCCGGCTAACTGCGGCGGTTCGATCGTGGTGGGCGCTACCGACCAGAACGGTAAGCGTAGCGACTTCTCCAACTACGGCAAGATTGTTGATGTGAGCGCCCCCGGCAGCAGCATCATGTCCACCGTGGATTTGGGTACCACCGTGTCCACCGGCGCAGGCTACACCGAGTACGACGGCACCTCCATGGCAGCACCCCAGGTTGCTGGCGTGATTGCTCTAATGAAGTCCGTGGATCCCTCGCTGAACGCTGAGCGTGCAAAGCAGATTCTGAAGCAGAGCTCCAAGCCGCTCACCTGCGATGTGAACGGTTGCGGTTCCGGCATTGTGAACGCCGCGAGCGCACTGGCTATGGTGCAGGGCAAGAAGGACCCGAACCCGCAGGCAAAGCCCTGGCCGAAGCGTGCACCCAAGCACCCGACCCGTGCGGCACGTGTTGGTTACGTGACTAACCCGGCTGTTAACCACAACCCGCCGTTCCTGATTACTGCTCACGGCCTGATTCCCGGTCAGTAATCGGCATGTTGCCAGCTCGGAAGCCGGTGAGCCAATAGGCTTCTGAAGGATGCCACATACGAAAAGCCCCCGTTGAGTTTTCTCAGCGGGGGCTTTTCGTGAACAGAACGCTGCGGCTTTTGATGCTGCAGCATGCTTCTCCCACCCACCCTCACGACTGACAGGTGGGAGAAATCTTTGGGCACGCCCCTAACGAGCTGGACGCTAGGGTAGACGAGCTAGGGGCGTACCTGGGAGGCACGCACACCGGTACGGATACCGGCAGCCTCCATGCGAGTGGACTCGTAGCTCACCGCGCGCAAGCCGGAAGAGGCGGCGATTGCCTGAGTCTTTTCTCGCGTATTTTCCTGACGCTGGGTGGGTAGAAAAACCCAGCGGCGCTGGACCGCGAAGCTGATCGGGATCAGAATCAGTTCGGTCAGGATCTTGGCGACCAGCAGGGACGCGCCCAGGCCGGTCAAAGCTTCCATCAGAGCCGCGTTGGCTGCGAGGATGCCCACCGCCAGCACGGTGTACCGTACCAGCGAGGAGGATGCCGAGGGGCGTGCGCCTCCGTCGTGCATGAGCATTCGGTTGACGGTGAAGTTCGTCAGCGCCGAGATGACACGCGCACCGACCACGGCTGCCAGTAGCGGAGCGCCCAAGCCCACCAGGACGAAGAGGGCGATAGCATCCACGAGGAAGCCGGTCAGGAAAGACGATGCCAGGAAGGCAAGCAGCGGTGCGTAAATGAGCGCCGAATCCTGCAGAGGCCTAAAGTGGCTGGTCGGGTTGCCGGGCTCGTAGACCTTCACGATGGGTACCTGCACCAGCTCCACGTCTGCGCGGGTTGCGCGTAGCAGCATGGAGAACTCGTACTCGTACTTATCGCCGGGAATCTGCAGCAGCCAGTCCAGGATCTGCGGGGTGAAGCCGCGCAGACCGGTCTGGGTGTCTGCCACGCGGGCTCCGGTCGCCAGGGCGAAGAAGCCTACGGTTGCGCTGTTGCCAATTTTGGAGCGCAGCGGCACCTTGGTGCCTTCTTCGCCGGCGTTCGGGTCGGGCTTGGTACGCACGCCGAGGATGATGCTCCTCTGCCCTGCCGCCGCGGCGGTTTCGGTGCGCACGCCCACACGGAAGATATCCTGGGGGAGGTGCTGGCCGTCCGCGTCGGCGGTGACGATGACCTCGCCGGGGCGGTTTGCTTTCGCCCAGGCGATGCCGGTGCGCAGTGCCGCACCCTTGCCTCTGTTGGCGGGGTGGGTCTGCACGGTCACACCGTCGATGCGCAGTTCGGTAAAGATGGGTGCGTAGGCGCTGCCGGATCCGTCGTCAATCACGAGGATTTCGGCGTGCGGGTCCTGTTCGCGCAGGGCCCGGGCAAGGCGGACCAGTGATTGGTCCGGCTTATAGGCGGGTATCAGGATTATCACGATGCGCTCCCTGCAATGTAGAGGATGTCGCTGGTGCCACGTTCCTTGGTGCCACCCTGCGGGCGGTTGACCAGCTTGTTGTTGAAGACCATGGCGGAGGAGCCACCACCGTCCAGGTTGTAGGCGCTCACGCAGCCGAGGTCCTTGAACATCTGAGCGAACTCGGGCATGGTCACGCCGCGCGAGTAGTTGGTGGAGCGGCCGTCGACCACGATGAAGACCAGGTGGTTGGTGCCGAGCACGCCCACACCAGTTCGCGGCTGGTAGCCCTGGATGGAGTGGTTACCGAAGTTGGTGTCCACTTCGACGCTGTCGATGCCGTCGACGATTGCGGAGTCCTTGACCAGTGCGGGGCCGAAGGAGAGGGTGTTCCACACGCCCTCGTTGACGAGGGTCTGGGCATTGGTTGCAGTTTCGTCGTAGAGCTTGACGGAGCCGTCGCGGTAGAAAGCCAAACCCTCGCGAGCGCCGGAGTCACGGTAGACCACACCGTTTCGGATCACGATGCCGGTGGTACGGAAGCCGTAGTAGTCGCCGTTGATTGCCCAGATGCCGTTGTGTTCGGAGGCAATGTTCGAGGGGGTGTCGATGATGTTCTGGCCGAACTTGTTGTTGGCGAAGGCGCTTCGCAGCAGAGTTGCGTTGTCGAGCTTTATGTCTGCTACGAAGGAGACGACCACATCCGAGCCGCTACCGGTGGTGGTGGAGGTGATGGTGATAGAGCCTTCGTTAGCGGTGAGGCTCTGACCGTTGACCTTCACGCCGGTCAGTTCGGTGGGGTCTGCGGTGGCGGAGCCGGAGGCGCTTGCGTTTGCCTGGGCGGCTGCCGCCTCGTAGGCGGTGGTGTCTTCGATTTCGGTGTGCTCTGCCAGGTAGCGGTTGTATGCCCAGCCTGCGCCGCCGCCAACTACTGCGAGTGCGCCGAGGCCGCCGCCGATGAAAATTCGACGGGTGAGCTTCTTCTTGGCTAGCTTCTGCTCTGCGGCGGTTTGCGCTGCGTTAGCTTGTTCTGCTGCGGTCTGGGTGGCCTGGTCAATGTTCTGAGTCATGTTCTGTTCGTTGTTCATGTCTCTAGAATGCCGGGCTATTCTCTGTGCCAGGCATGACTAAGCTGTGCAGAAGCTATGTATGCTTATTCATTTCAAACTTTTTTATTACTGACTATGCTCTATCCCCAGATAGCACTATACATATCCATGTATAAATATGTGTATTGGCTTTGTGCTCCACATAATTAAGCCCCCGCGGGCAACCTGCCCTCGCGCACACGCCTGAGAGTGCATCCTCTAAAACTGCGGGCACAAAAAAACCGGCTGAGCACCCCGTGCGGGGCCTCAAGCCGGTTCATCATCTATGAAATACGCTCGGTCGATATGCACCGAATCATTCCGCGTATTCTTTATGCCTCATCCTCGTAGGACGCGTACTTTTCTGCGTATGCCGAGTAGTCGTCCTCGTCGTCATAGCGACGGCGGGACGAATCGGAGGACTTCGTTTTCTTCGCGCTGCTGAGCTCGCGCTCGAGTGCGCTGTAGTCGGTCTCGGGGCTGAAGTACTTCATCTCCCGAGCCTGCCTTGTTGCTTTAGCCTTCTGACGGCCGCGCCCCATGGCGTGACCCCCTCTTTCATCCTGTCCGAGGCGAACAGCACGCGCGGCGCATCGCTCTCGGATCGTTCAACAGTCTTTACTACACTATAGAGTACCCTGTTTCAGCCCTGAATGTCTCGCTCAGCGGCACCTATTTTGCGTATCATGACACTTCTTCGCACCGGAACAACCGTTTTATTTTGCACCCGCGGCGAGCGCAGCGTAGCGTCCGCCCCACCGCGAGCACCTAAACCCCGCTCTTTGCCCACACTCCAGATGCCACAACACCCCAGCCGCCACACTCCCTATATAACACGTAGCCCCGCACCGGATATATCACTACATCCGATGCGGGGCGGGTGTCTCTGCCTCCGGCTCACTCACAAGACCGGATTCAGAGAGGGTACCGTGCAGGTCATGACATCCCGCACGGGGTCTAAGGGAGAGCCCCCTACCGCTGAGCCTGCGGCGAAGGAGCTGCTAGCTTGCGGTAAAGGAGCCCAGCGAGGTGGCGTTAGAAGCCAGGGTGGTGCTGGAGGCATCCACGCTATCGGTGGTGGTGTACACGGTGTAGCTCTCGCCCTTGGTGATCTTGGAGCTGGAGACCAGGATCAGTGCGGTGCTGGAGTTAGTCACCTTGTAGTTTGCCACCACGTTACCGGAGGAGTCGGCAACCTGTACGGTGGTACCGGCGCTCAGGTTCGATACATTGCTGATCTTCACGTAGCCGCTGGTGGAGTTGGTCGAAGGTGCCTCGAACATGTCACCGGAGTTACCCGCGGTCACGGTCGTGCCGTTGAGCAGCAGGTCGCCGTTGGTATCCAGGGATGCGTTACCGCCGGTGAAGGGACCGTTCACGATCAGGGTGCCACCGGAGAGGGTTGCCGTACCGTTGGAGTCGATGCCGTCGCCGTTCGCGTTCACGATGACGGTACCGCCGGTGATGTTGATGGTTGCATCGACCACCTCGAAGGTGCCGCCGCCACCGCCCATGCCGCCGCCTGCGCCACCGCCAGCCGGGGGCTGACCCATGGTGCCCGAGGGTGCCTGGCCGCCACCTGCAGGTGCCTGACCTGCACTACCGCTGGGCGCCTGGGGTGCAGAGTTCTGGCCACCCTGCGCGCTCTGCTTAGTCGAGGTTGCAGTAGTCGACTCAGTACCGGTCGAGCTAGTGCTGGTCGAGGTGGTGCTGTACGAGGCGTTGATACCGTCATCGGAGCTGGTCACGTTCACGGTGCCGTCCAGGATGTTGATGTACTGCGCCTCAATACCCTCGTTCGCCTGGGTAATGTTCAGGGTACCGCCGGAGATTTCAAGCACGCGCTCAGCCTTGAAACCGTCATCACCTGCAGAGATGTTCACGGTACCGCCGCTCAGGCGTACCCAGCCGCGGTTGCCGTCGGTGTCGTTAGTTGCCTTGATGCCGTCCTTGGTTGCGGTCACGGTGATGGTGCCGTCCAGGATATCGACGTAGTCCTTACCCTTGATGCCGGTGTTTGCCGCGTTCACTTCCAGGGTGCCGGAGGCAATGACCAGGCCGTCCGTGGTGTGGATACCCTCTTCGTACTTACCTTCAACCTTCAGGGTGCCCTCGCCGGCAAGGGTCAGGTCACTCTTGGAGTAGATAGCTGCATCGGGGCTACCGCTGGCGGTATCCGAGTAGGAGGAGCCGTCAGAGACGGTGTTGGTGGTACCCGAGGCGGTGTAGATGACGACCTCGTCCGCCTCAACAACGTTGATAGCTGCACCGGTGGAGTTGGTGATGGTCGCGTTGTTCAGGATCAGGCGGACCATGTCGCTGTCAGCTGCCTCAACCTTGATCTGGCCCTCGTAGGTGCCGGTGAGTTTGTAGTTGCCCGCCTTGGTGATGGTGATGACGCCGTCGCTGACGGTCACGCCGTCGGTCGCGGTCGGGTTAGAAAGATCGATAGTAACTTCGCTGGAGGAATCCCAGGTCAGATCCTTTGCGGAGTAGTGGGTGTCCTCGGCGAGCTTCGCGCCACTCTTCACGTCGGTGGAGAAGGAGTCTGCCACCTTCGACGTGGTGCCCGAAGTGGTCGAAGCGGAGGTACTGATTGCACTCGACGCGCTGGCATTCGATGCCGAGGTTGCCGAGCAGCCGGTCAACGCCAGGGCTGCCAGGAGGGTAATGGAGGTTGCGCTCTTAATCATATTGCTCTTTTTCACGGGTTTTCCTTTGTGTTTGGGTGACCACTCGCGTAGAGCCAGCGCCACAGGGGTAAGACGTATGTGAAATGTGAATATGTGTGAGAGCGGTTATTGCCTGTGTGGGGCGAATAAAGCCGATGTTGTGCTTGGTTCGGGGATTAGATTCGTTCGGGGTTAGATTCGGGATTCAGCGGGTTAGGGAGGTGCGGGTAAGGTAGGTGCACTACCCTACCCGCGCATCCCAGATTGCTGCTTTAGCCAGATTGCCGTTTTAGGCGGCTGCGAAACGCTCGGTCAGCAGCTTCTGGTAATCCTCTTCGGTCATGTCGCCCACGTTCAGGCGGGTGCCGTCGACCGGTTCCAGGTGCATCCAGATCTTCAGGGTTTCTTCCCACTTGTTGCTTGCCAGCTGCGGGTTCAGAGCCGCCATACCGGTTGCAAACTTGGAAATCTTCGCGGGGGTGATGCCCGCATCCCAGAGGTGCTGGTCTGCCACGGAGGGCTCCACGCCGGACTTGGTCTCGATGATGACCGCGTTCGGCAGGCCGTAGGTGGTGCCGACCAGGTTGCCGTGGAAGTTGCGGTAGTTCACGCCCGCCATGAGGATGTTCTCAGACATGGGGGTCCAGGTCAGGGCGTTATCTACGGTCATACGGGAGGCGACCGGGTTCTTCTCGCTCTGCGGCAGGAAGACCGTGGTACGGCGGTAACCGGTGGTCAGAACCGCCTCCAGCTTGTGCACGGGGCCCGCAAGGATATCGCCGAGTGCTGCGGTGATGTACTCGTGGCCTTCGGCGGTGAGCGTATCGCGGTTCTCGAAGGTATACGGGATACGCTTCTTGACGGTCATATCCTGCTCACCGTCGGTCTTGACCTCCAGGAAGGTCAGCTCCGAGTCCAGGTAGCTACGGGTACGGATCTTGAAGGTGTCGTCGCGGCTGTAGGCTGCCGAGTGGTAGCTCTGCATCTGCGGGGTGTCGAAGTAGACCGAGTCGTAGGCGAAGTCGCGCTGGCCCTTGATTTCCATGACGGAGGCGTCTGCGTCGAGCGTGGAGAGTACCTTGGCGGCGGTTTCTGCGTCGACAATGTACTTGCGGTCCACTCGGGTCTGCATGGCTGCCTTCTCGTTCATAGCTTCGAGGCTGATGCTCTTCCACTCTGCGGGGATGATATTTGCGGCTGCGTTAGTCATGGGTCTTCGTCCTTCTGGGGTGCCGCCCCTGCGTGCTGGGCGCTGGGGGGGCGGCGTGTCGTGGGTATCGGAGATGTTTGTGCAGTTGGAGTGAATCGGAGGCTTTTATACCGGCTGATCTTACTTGCCCACCAGGGTGCGCTGGAGCGGAACCATCCGGGTGTCCAGGGTGGTGTGCGCCTCGGCGGTGGATGCTACCGGCTGGCGGGTTGCGGTCATCTGCGATGCTACCGGCTGAGCTACTGCCGAGATGGGTGCTACGTGAGCCTGTGCCGCCTCCACTGCCGCGGGGGTGCCGCCCTCGGTGGTTTCCTTGGGCTGGTAGGTGACGGTGGCGCGGGTCAGGTTGTTCACCATGTCCAGCTCGGTGATCTTCGCCGAGGTGACGGTGTAACCCAGGCGAGCGCTCAGGTATGCCTTGAGCTCTTCCTCGTCGCTGATCGCACGATCGGCGGTAACGGTCTGAGTCTGATCGGTAGAGACCGGGGCGCTGCGCGAGTCGAGAATCGCGATGAGGCCGACCAGGGTAGCCATGAGGCCGAAGGCGATGTACGCCGGGCTAATGTTCACACCTGCGATCATGCCGACCGAGAGGGCTACGAAGTAGTAACCCACCTCGCGCTGGCTCAGGGCGGTGGAACGCAATCGGATAATCGACAGGACACCGAAGAGGCCCATACCCATAGCGGATGCGTTCGATCCGGCGGATACCAGCGCCACCGAGACGGTGAAGATGCCGGCGTTGATGACCGCGTAGGAAATCATCAGCTCGCGGTTGCGGTGCCGCACCATGTAGAGGGTGCAGAGAGCTGCGATGGCTATGGCATCGGCAATCGCCATGGTCAGAATAGTCATTGGGTGCTCCAGGTATCGTGTCGTGATGTTCGCGGTACTCTTTGCTGTCTGTTCTTCAGCTTCAGGCTGTGCGTTCTTTGTAGTATCTAGATTCCCGTGCAAGCCTGTGTTTACCCTGTGTTGCCCTTAACTTAGAGATAAGTGTTATATGTCTCTAATAAATACCCTTATCGTGGCGCTATTCAATCGTAATTTTTTCTCTTTTCTCGCGTCCTTGACGGAGCATCCCACAGTTTCAAAAAGCACAAAAAATGGGCTCCCTCCGATATGGAGGGAGCCCATAAAAGCAGCTAAAAACTTAGCGACTAGGCGTTATTATGCCTTCTTGCGCATGCGGGTTGCCACGATGGTCGCGCCACCAGCACCCAGAGCAATCAGACCCAGACCAGCAGCGGTCATCACATCGGATGCACCGGTCTTAGCCAGGGAAGAAGAGCTCTTAGAGGATGCGTTCGAGGAACCGGAGTCCAGGTTGTCGTTCGAGCCGGAGCTCAGCGAAACACTGTCAGACTTCTTGGAGTTCTCGTAGTTCGGCTGCTCTTCGCAACCCACACCATTGTTATTGGCATCAAACTTCTCACGGAAGTCCGGGTCATCCTTAGAGATAGAGGTACCGCGGTCTGCCCACACGTCAGCGCAGTTCTGGTACTTGTAGGCCTTCTCGTCCTTTGCGGAGGAGTCGGAAGCCTGGTCAGACTTCTGCTCTTCAGCAGGTGCGGAGGTCTCTTCAGCAGGCTTGGTTTCCTTAGCGTCCTCAACTGCGGGTGCGGAGGTCTCGTCAGCAGGCTTGGGAGCCTCAGTGGTCGGGTCCTGAGTGGGAGCCGGGGTCGAGTCCTCGGAAGGAGCCGGAGTCGGATCCTCAGAGGGAGCGGGGGTCGGGTTCTCAGAGGGAGCCGGGGTGGGCTCTTCGCTAGGTGCCGGAGCGGGCTGCTCTGCAACCTTAATGGTCACGGTAGCTGCCTTACCGCCGCGGGGAACGTCGCCGTCCTTCAGGGAGCCGGACAGCAGGTAAATGTCAACGGAAACGCTGCCGTGCAACTCTTCCTGCCAGGGGATGGTAACGGAGAAGTTGCCAGCCGCGTCAGCGTGGATTTCCAGGTAGTCCTGGCCGTTAATCTTGACAGCACCCTTGTTCAGCTTCAGCGCCAGAACGGAACCGGAGGTGCCGTCAGCGGTCTTGAAGCCCTCGCCGCCAATGTTCAGACCCTGACCCTCAACCCATACGTCGGGGGCGATGAACTGTGCAGAGTCTGCGTAGGTGTGGACAACCTGAGGCGCACCTTCAACAGCGAAGGTCGCGGGGACGGAAGTAGCAACGAGGCCACAGCCAATGAGGGCGGTGGCACCAATGCGTGCGATGTTGTTTCGAATATTCATGCCACCCATTCTAACGAGCGAAGCTTGGGATACCGGCTCCCAAGACGCTAATTTGCCATGACCTGACTCACAAAACATATTTTTCTTGAAGGTTTATTGAAGGCATGGTTGAACTATATAAGCCTTTTGCACTGCCGTGCATACCTAAACTCTCAACCCGACGTTGAAGAAACTAACAGGTACATACCCCATCCCATCAGCACAACCCAATAGCAAAAACCACCCCGTTAAACGCGAAAATCCCCTCCGCCCGAACGCTCGAAAGCATTCAGGAGAGGGGACTCTCACGCACCGCACCGGGCGGCGGCAATAGTTTTAGGAGTTCTTGCGGTTGCGCACAGCGGTCACGCCAGCAACACCCAGGCCCAGAGCCACCAGGCCCATACCAGCAATGGTGAAGGCGTTAGAAGCACCGGTGTTAGCCAGGGAAGAGCGCTGAGCGCGGCTCGAGGTGTAGCTGCTCGAAGAGGAGGAGCCGCCACCCAGGTTGTCCAGGCCGCCGGAGTTACGGGAAGAAGAACCCGAGGAACCGTTGGAGGAGGAACCGTCAGTGACCTCGCTGTTAATGACCTCGCAGCCCAGGCCGTTACCATCGTTGTCGAACTTCTTGCGGAAATCCGGGTGGCTCGAGGGCATGGGTGCCAGGCCAGCAGCCGCAACCTCTGCACAGTTCGCAAAGCGAGTGCTCTCAGCCGAAGCGGTCACCTGCTCGGTAGCGGAGGCGGAATCACCCAGCTGATCCTTCGCATCGTTCGCAACAGATGCGTGCTGATCAGCAGCTGCCGAAGCCGAAGCGCTCGCAGAAGCAGTTGCCGAAGCGGAGGGGGCCGCCACCACAGAAGCAGAAGCTGATGCGGTAGCCGAGGGGCTCACCGAAGCGGTAGCGGACGCCTTCTCATCGGCGCGGTTCTTGATCTTTGCATCCACGGAGGCAACAACCTCATCAGCGGCAGTAGCCGAAGCAGAAGCCGAGGGGGTAGCAGATGCGGAAGGCGCCACAGAAGCGGAGGGGGTAGCCACCACGGAAGCG
>ERZ1674082.220-NODE-220-length-12759-cov-17.446474_pt1 | contig 12759 bp, 8 predicted proteins | sample MGYA00581118_ERZ1674082 | MGnify/ENA primary metagenome ERZ1674082 (study PRJEB41354, sample SAMEA4873329) | human saliva metagenome | biome: human-associated habitat [ENVO:00009003]; feature: mouth environment [ENVO:08000002]; material: saliva material... | reverse complement strand
CCTATGACCCCCTGCTTGTAAGGCAGGTGCTCTAAACCAGCTGAGCTATAGGCCCTAAGTGCTGTGCTTTGAGACGTGCTCCTTCCTGATCCCCGGCGGTGTGGGCCCAATAGGATTCGAACCTATGACCCCCTGCTTGTAAGGCAGGTGCTCTAAACCAGCTGAGCTATAGGCCCGCTTAGGGTTTAGGAGGACGGAGCTGTCCTTTTTGCTCGGCAAAGTTAGGAATTATTTTTGATAGAGCCAAGTCTTTCGTCTAGCCTCGCCACGGAAGCCCCCTTCTCTTTGGGGTCGCTTGGCGGGCTACAGGGCATTTCCCTACCCGAGTTTGCTCGTTCCTGTCGTGAGGGTATAGAGGTCTGAGATACAGTTATTTATAGGGCTTTACTCGGGAGTGGGGGAGCGAACTCATACGGGAGGGGGTGAGTAACCAGTACTGGTTAGCGTCGTGACCAGTAGTGGTCAGCGTTGCGACCAGTACTGGTTGGTATAGGTGACTAGTACTGCTCCGCTCGGAGACCAGTACTGGTCACTTTTCATCCCTCACGGAGGTGCCTCCGTCTCGGTCTGAGGAGGGGGAGGCCTGAGGGGCAGGGTGGGGGCGCGAGGACTAGTGCTATGCTATTGGTTTTCATTATATTTGTGCGGATATTTTGCTCGGGGAGGAGTCTGTGCCCCGCGAGCGCTCTGCCATTCTTTTCTAAGCCGTGCCGTCATCTTCGCATGGGCTTCACCAGCGCGCCTCCCTCTTGTTTAATCTCATTATGCTATATGAATACACCTGCAAAAAAGCTTCACTACGAAGCCCCTTCGCTTGAGTGCTTCAAGCTGAGTTCTCCACCTGTGGATCTCTGCATCCAGTTCTCTGGCGAGGCTGACTTCGATGATTTTGAGGAAGGCGAAGCGCTTTAATCACCTTCACTTGCGGTGCATAGAGATGCACCCGTATGAGAGCCCGCCCCCTCCACTGCCATGATAGCGTAGTGGAGGGGGCGGGCTCGTCGCTAAGGATACGCAAGCAAGGCCAGCTTTGCCGTTTGCTGGGTGACCGTTGGGTGCTGATGCGGATGTTCAGCGGGTTCAATGAGGGTAATTGTTTATATCAGAGGCTTTAACTATCTTTGCAGGCCAATAACGTTACGTGGGAGGGATTCCCACACTCAGTAGTGTATCACACTTGCATTGAAAGTGATATACCCCCTTTGACTTTATGAGGGGCTTCTACCCTCTATTTTTCTCTCGCTCTCTCTTGCTTTACATTAACATTAATAGTTTTTAGTATGAACAGACCCGATTGCAAGCTTCGCTATGAAGCCCCCTCCGCTGAGTGCTTTGAGCTCAGTAACCCTCCTTTCCATCTCTGCATCCAGTTCTCTGGTGACGCAGATTTTGAAGACTTCGAGGAAGGCGAAGCCCTCTAAGGTGCCCCCCGCCCTCCTATTCCACTCATCCGAATTCATTTACAGTATTCAATGAAGCTTAATTTACTCAAGACCTCTGCCCTCCTTTGCGGGCTCTTCTTCCTCGGCTCTTGCGCCCAGGAAGCCCCTCTGGCAGACAACAAGACGACGCTCGAAGATGGCCCTCGCGTAGCCGTACCTATCGAGCTCGAGGTATCCATCGATGCCTTTGATACCCCCAAGTCCCTCGACCAGGAGGCTCGTGCCTACACGGGTGCCAAGACCCCTATCACGGTCAAGGAAGGGAATAATAAGGTGCTGAATGATGACCTCACTCCCCATCCAACAGAGGCTCAGAAGATCCTCACGCGTTCACGTGCTAAGTTCATCGAGAAGAATCCTACCCTCGATGCAGTCGTCAAGATTGACGTTAAGCCAGCGGGCTCCGCTACCCAGACCTATATCGGTCAGGCTAAGATGGAATACAGTCCTACGAAGGATAAGTACACCTTTGGTGGTGATATCGAAATCCCTGAGACTGTGATCAATCAGGCGAAGGCCTCTGGTTCGACGACCACCATCACGCTCTTTGCTGGTGGGGAGTACGATGAGACGAATAAGACCTTCAAGCTCTCCTCTGTAATGGAAGAGGTGAGTCTCACGGATCTTGCCACGACTCCTATTGAGCTGCCTATCCTCTATAAGTCTGAGCCCGTTGCCTTCAAGGTGGTGAACGGTGCTCTTAAGCCTGATAATAGCTCGTCTGTCGGGACACTCAAGCCCCTTGGCTCGCTCCTCCTGGTGACCTTCCGCAACAACATGCAGCAGACGGTCACCTTCGACGGGATCAACGCGGTGTCCAACTCCTTCTTCGGGCCTAACAACCAGAATAAGAAGGCGGTCTACGACATCGCTACGGGTGCCTTCTCCAACACGGTCTCCTATGAGAGCCCCTATGCCAGGTCAACGGAGGGTGGTGCAGGCTACACGTACTTCTACAAGGACTTCTCTTCGGGTAGCTCCTCACTCCCTGGCGGTGGTGGTATCTCGATTGCTTCGGGTGCAAGCGCAGACAAGGCACTTGTCTTTTGGGGCTTCCACACGGGTGGTAGTGCTAAGGTCTCAACTTCGAACAAACTGAAGGCTGTCACTGGCGCTTCTATGGAGGCTGACATCCTTACCCCTTCTACCTCTCTTCTGCACGTCTACGGGCAGAATGTCAAGGTAGGTAGTGGTCTGACGCCCTCACGTCCTAACTACAGCATCGCTCCTATCGGTGGTGCCAACCTCACGCCTGAGAATGGTAAGGCCTATACGCTGAACTGCGAGTTCTACGAGCAGCCCCGTCAGATGCTGGGTTACTTCGCTAAGGGCTATATCTATAAGGATGAAGCTAATAATAAGTGGAAGGACTATAACTTCAATGGGAATGGCTCCAATGACCCCAATGAGTATCTGAAGCAGAGCCCAAGTGGCGGTAGCGGCTATAGGGATAATGGAAAAACTGACCGCACGAGTTCAGCAGATAACTTCCTCCTTGTGAACTCCATGCAGGCTAATGAGGTGCGCGCTGCAAAAGGTGGGGTCACGACCACTAAGGGGCAGATGTACCTCCCTAACGAGTCTTGGCTCAACCTCCTTGGGCTGAATCGTCCTATTGCGTTCGTGAGCAACGGGAACAGCGATGGGCGTTATAAGACGCTTGCTGGCTTCTCCTCGTCGCGATACTATCGTGGTCAGATCGTCCCAGCACAGCTTCCCTATAAGGATGATCCCACGGCATCGGGCTCGTTCCAGTACAGGGGCTTCGTTTATGCCGACTATCACAAGGACTACCAGACCCTAACTTCTGGTCAGCTGGCTGTCGCTTATCGCCAGCTCTATATGGAGCCTCGCAATAGCACCACAGGTTACCAGCCTCGCAGTAAGTACCAGACGATCATGCGTGTCATGACGACTGGTCTCTATACCTTGGTTGAGAACGAGGGTGGGGAAGATTATGGTACCTTCCCCAGTACGCTGACGATGGAGTCACTCTATGTCGGTAAGTACTTTGTCGGGAATGTCATGACGACCCCGCTGTACGTCACACGTGGTGCATCGCAGCCCTTCCTCTATGCTGAGGATGGAGATAACTTCTGGCGCAACAAGCCTGAGGTCTCTCGTGACCGCGTTGATCGTGCCCTCCTCAATGTCCCCACCTTCGACTACAATCAGATTGGTACTGAGGAAATCCTGCAGGATGCTGGTCAGACGAGCTTTAGAAATAAGACCAAGGCTGCACCTCTGATGAACCACTGGGGTGATGCTCCAAGCCCCGTTTGGTACTCGAAGGTTATCGGTAAGACTAAGGAGTGGGTTAACTATGAAATCCAGAATGCCGCTATGATCATGAATAGTGATCCTCGACGGGTCGAAAATCGTATCTATGGCTTTGCTGATGGGGCTAAGGGCTATATCTGGGTGATGGCTTTACGTTACTGGACCACTGCCGAGCAGGAGATCGTCATGGGCCGTATGCGCACCTATACCTATCAGGTGCTCCGTCCCTACTCTTCGACGTATCAGGGTAACCAGGGCTTCCGTAACAACAACGACTAAGCTCTCCGCGTAGAGTCTCTCTTATAAGCGAGGCGCTGCCGAGTCATCCGACTCCGCAGCGCCTCGACTGCTTGTATCTATCTCTATACAGGGCGGAGGAGGACTGGTGCTGTGGTATGCTTGACTTCACGCCCAGATGGATCGTCCTAAGAGTAGGGGTGTAGAGCCTGCAAGCCTCAAGGGATTGATGATGTGTGAATAGTTGTCTGTATCTGTTGCTTCAATTACCTTTGCTACACAAGATACATACGTATGCGTAGGCTCAGAGCCGCCATCGTGTGTATGCCGAGCAGGGGGAGTTACCCTGCTTTGCACGTCGCAGGCTGCATACGAGCAAGCCCCTTGCTGGTATCTCCCCCTTTCCCTGACTCCCTATCCGCATATATGATCTCCTCTCAATAATTAAATATCCTATGGACGAAATTTCCAAGATCACATCGGTGCTCACCGGAGGAGCGCTACCCGAGGGATACAATCCCAAGGCGATCGAGAAGCTGGCCAAGCAATTTCAGAAGCTCAGCGAAGCACGCGTCATCCGGAACTATCCCATTCGTCGCTTCAGCTATGACGAGAGCTTCTACAGCGTCTATGCCTTCCCTATCAAGGGTATCGAGATAGCCCAAGAAACGCTGCAGCAGATCAAGGCCACTGTTGCCACGCTTGATTATGGACCTATGCGCTACGACTCGATGATGGGTGCAGGCCCAGACTACTGGACGCTGGAGCCAGAGACGGGGAAGCACACCAAGGTATATGCCAAGGAGCCGACAGCCATCTCGATGATCAGCGATGCCTTCGATGGGGTCGTCATCTACACGCTCCCCGAATATGGGGTCTCCTACAAAAAGGCTGCACTGCGCCAAGACATCCCCTACGTACTCTTTGGGAAGAAGGGCGAGCCTGACGGGTTCGAGCTACATCCCATCAAGCAAAGCGACCTCGGACTCCCCGCCTCTGAGATCACTTATGAGGGCCACACCCCAGACCCAGAGTCCCCAGAAAGTGCTCGCTATCAGTTCATATTCAAGGTCATCATAGCGATTGTACTCATCTGCTACCTCATCTACCGCTACCTACTCTAAGGTACTCGCCTAATAGGTAGAGCGACTCTATACAAACTCCAAGTACAGGTACGACCCTTTGGCGATATCCATATCGCCAGAGGGTCGTACCTACTTTTATCTCGTCCCATACCCCCTTTCCCTGATGGGATGGTGTGCACCTATATTGGTCGGCGGGTGAACTTATATATAGGTTGTTGCTCCGCGTAGGGATAAAAGTTGCGGACGAGTGGCTGATAAGTTGAGGCTACGTACGTAGCTCTAATATCTCCGTGCGTGGATATTTGGATTTGCGTGCCTGGTCTTTAAGACTACGTGCATAGATGAAGAAAAACCACTACGTGAAGGCGCTTTTTTCTTCGTGAGAATGGCACTTTTTCCTCCGCAGGATAAGAGGAATACTCGCGATAAGGCGAAGGGCTTGTGTATCACTTCGGAGAGGCATATCCCCCAGTGCTGGATAGGGATGAGATGCCGCGGACAGCGGTTTGTCAGACGGCATATCGCATCATTCCGTGAGAGAGAGCAGATCGGGTAAGAGGGCAGATACCTACTGCTCGGTATTTTGCTCTGGATGGGGGTAAAGGCTTGTATTTCTTCTCCTATCTGTGTACGTTTACATTATGTAAGCGAGCGTAATCCCGCACCGACCAGAGCCCTATCTGCAGGCTTCGTAGTGGTGCTACCCTTCCTCTTCTCTCACCCCCTTCCTACGCTCATAGAGAGATCTTTTTGAGAACCTACGATTAAACCCTAATTAGGGAACTTTATCTATATTTGTAGTGGTCCTACACGCCGTAGCTCCGCTCTAAACCAATCGAGAACATGTTACAGGAATTCACCCTCAACCGTGGTAGAGCGATCATCAACTTTACCTCGAAGTACTGCGATAACCGCCGTAAGATCCTTACCAGCTACGCCTATAGCCGGGTCGTCGAATCCTTCATCGCCCACCTGCGCAGAGACAACCCCGTCATCTATGAGGCCTTCATCCAGGGCTTCCGCGATGAGGACGAGCTGATACGTGACTTTATGGAGGTCATCCGCCTACTGAGCGTCTGCAGCGTCGAAGAGATCCTCGAGGTAAACAATAAGTATGCCCCCTTCTTCAAGGACCGTGACCTCTTCCTCGAGGTCGTCGAGCTCCTCTATCACTACTGGCGCCGTATGGAGCGCATCGCCGTCGTCCACAACCAGCGTCAGGGAGATGGTGTGCAGAACGTCCGCTTCGTCCAGGCCTATGAGCTCTTCAACGAGCTGATCCTCTCGATCTACCGCCGTACGAAAGAGGTCGTCAATGGCTTCGCAAGTAAGGTCTACCGCCAGACGACCGCTGGGGCCAACGCTGGGCTCATCCTCATGGATGCCCCTTGGAACTACCCCATGGAGTATAAGGGCCTCTCGGCGATCCCCTTCATCAACTCCATCGTCATCAACCCTCCCTACGTCACCTACACGAAGAAGAATACGCGCGACGGCATCTTCCGCGAGCATACGCTGAATCCCGTAGCGAACATGATCCTCAACGAGGACGAGTGGTTCCTATACCCCGCTAAGGTCGGCGACCTCCTGGCCTTCGTCTACTTCCATAAGGACTTCATGTGTCACGGCCTTGGGCTGGCCAACCTCTTCGAGCTGGCACAGGAAGATGAGTATATCGGTAAGAAGCCAGATATGATCTATATCTTCGGCTATCCCGATGGGCACGAAGAGAAGCGCACCTTCTACTACAAGGACAAGAAGAACGATATCCTCATCGGCTACGCCAACTACTGCGATGAGATCGACTACTTCGGCTACATGAAGAAGATGCTCCTCACGCTGCACAACCTCAAGCAGATGAGCCGTGGCAACCTCCCCATCCACGGGGCTATGGTCAATATCATCCTGAAGAATGGGCGTGAGGCAAACATCATCATCATGGGTGACAGCGGTGCTGGGAAGAGTGAAAGCCTCGAAGCCTTCCGCACGCTCAACGAGAAGTACATCCGGCACATGCGTGTCATCTTCGACGACATGGGCTACCTCCGTCTCGGCGATGACGGCGTGGTGCGTGCCTACGGTACGGAGATCGGTGCCTTCGTCCGCACCGACGACCTCGATCCTACCTACGCCTTCAGCCAGCTGGACCGCGGGATCTACACGAACCCCGATAAGGTCAATGCCCGCGTGACCATCCCCATCTCGACGTACGAGCTGATCTCGAAGGGCTTCCCCGTCGACTATTTCCTCTACGCGAATAACTACGAGGATGTAGAGAAGAAGATCAGCCTCTTCAGCGATATGGAGGAAGCTATCAAGGTCTTCGAAGCAGGTGCACGCCGCGCCAAGGGGACGACGACCGAGCAAGGTCTGGTCACCTCGTACTTCGCCAACCCCTTCGGTCCTGTGCAGGAGCAGGAGCTGGCAGGTCAGCTGATTCGCCAGTTCTTCACCTCGCTCTTCGAGCAGAACGTCAAGGTCGGGGAGATGCATACCGGTCTGGCTGTCGAAGGCCACTCAAAGACCGGTCCTCGCGCTGCTGCCGAAGAGCTCTTCAGTATGATCAACGAGGACTAAGGCGCTCCGCCTGATCTCCTAATACAATACGCCCCCGCAGACCGACGATGCGTCTGCGGGGGCGTATGCTTTATTAGTAGGCCACTGCGGGGAGCTCTTCCCGATAGAGGCGGTAGCCAAAGACCGCGAGGGCAAGGAGGATATAATAGAGGAGGAGCGCACCGAGCCCCAGCGGATAGCGGAGCATAAGCGCTGGGATCCCTTCGGCAAGCGCCACGCCCTCCCGCATCAGCCCTGCACCCCATTCCAGTGGGGCAAGGAGTCCGCTCGGTGCTGTCCCGATGAGAGGGAGAAGGAGGAAGATGAGGAGGCTCGTGGGGATGAGGAGCGCCGAGAGCGGTACGACAAGGAGCGTCGTCCAGAGGAAGGCCAGCGAACTCTCCCCAAAGAGATAGAGGCTCAGCGGTAGGAGGAGGGGCTGTACGGCGAGCGTCATCGCAAGGAGCGCCCACAGATAGCGTAGGAGGGGCTGCTGCAGCTCGCCAAGCAAGCCCTCAATGGGGCGGTAGAAGAGGCGTATGCTGATGAGCGCGAGATAGGTCATGAGGAAGCTCGCACTGAATAGGCTCGTCGGGGCATAGAGGAGCTGAAGGAGGGCGGGCAGGGTGAAGACCTCGAGGAGACAGATGGGGCGACGCAGGAGGCGGAAGCCAAGATACATCGTGAGCATACCCGCAGCACGGAGGGTAGGGATGCTCGCTCCCGTGAGGAGGGTGAAGGCCCATGCAGCAGCGAGGAGTAGGGCGCATCGCAGTCTGTCTCTCCGCCTCACGTAGGGTATGTATCGTAGAAGTAAGGTTAGTGCCCCGATGACGACGGCTAAGTGGAAGCCACTCACAGCTAAGAGATGCGCTACACCGCCCCGCACGAAGCTCGCACTGACCTCCCTGCCGAGTGCATCGTGACGCTTCTCACCGAGTGCCATCGCGATGAGGAGATGCTGGGCATAGGGGCTGAGTGCACTCGCTTGGATATGTGCAGTAAGTCCATCTCGGAGCCTGTGGGCATAGCGTGGAGGGGCGTGGAGGAGGAGCGTACTGCTGGGCGTCGGCTGGTGGGCGAGGATATGCGCACGACCAAGGGCGGTCACGCCTTCGCTCAGGAGGTAGCGGGCATAGCCCTCCCGCTCATGGGGTAATTCACGGACATAGCTCAGCCTGTCAAGACCGAGGGTAAGGGTATCGCCCACCCGAATAGACACGCTGTCGGGGCGCCTGCAGGTGAGCTGGAGTAGCGCGGTGGGGATATCGCCTTCGCCTAAAAGGCGGATGCGCAGGCGGAGCGTAGCGTCCTGGACTTCCTCTTCGGTGAGGACGGCGCGCAGGGGCGTGTGGAGTGGTAGCCTCACCTCGGTGATCGCCTCGACGCTGTGAGCGTAGTAGAGGCGTGCTATGAGAAGCAGTAGGAGTGTGAGCCCGAGACGGAGCGCGCGGGTGCGGCCTACTTGCGCGACATAGTGGCTGAGGCGTGTGCCTTCGGCGAAGGAGACGAGCGCCCCATAAAGGAAAGCTCCTCCCCCACAGAGGGCCAAGCCGAGGCTCAGCGCTCTATGGGGGAGGAGCTCTGTGGAGAGATAGCCGAGGAGGAGGATACCGAGGGCGAGGGTGGCGTAGCTACGGCTCACGGCCGTGACCACCGAGGCGACGAGTCCCCGCTCGTAGCTTAGACGAAGCCTATGGACGAGAGAGTGCCTTGAGGCTACGGATAGCGGCCTTGGGGTCTTCATGCGAGAAGACATAGCTCCCTGCCACGAGGACGTCGGCGCCAGCCTCTACGAGGGCGGCACCCGTCGAGGCGTTCACTCCGCCGTCGACTTCGATGAGGGTAGAGAGTCCGCGCTCATCGATCATACGACGTAGGCGCTGGACCTTGTCGATCGTCTGAGGGATGAACTTCTGACCGCCGAAGCCGGGGTTGACGCTCATCAGGAGGACCATATCGAGGTCAGCAAGCACGTCGACGAGGAGCTCGACGGGTACGTGAGGATTGAGGGTCACTGCGGCCTTCATCCCTGCGTCCTTGATCGCGCCGATGGAGCGGTGCAGGTGTGGGCTGACTTCGTAGTGGACGTTCATCGTGTCGACCTTCAGAGCTGCCAGCTCGCGGACGAACTTCATCGGCTCTACGATCATCAGATGCACATCCAGCGGCTTCTCGATGATGGGGCGGATGGCCTCAAGGATGGGGAACCCGAAGGAAATATTGGGCACGAAGACGCCATCCATGACGTCGATGTGGAGCCAGTCGGCCTCGCTCTGGTTGATGAGGCGCACGTCCTCCTCTAGGCGAAGCAAGTTCGCCGAGAGGAGCGAAGGCGATATGATCGCCTGCTTCTTGCTCATGGATCTGGAGTGAAAGGGGGGGGGTGAGGGAAGGGTGGTGGTTTAGAAGAGCGCAGCTAAGAGGCGCAGCTGACGAAGCGTCTCTTGGTGCCGAGGCTGTGTGCGCTCGAAGACTGTACGGGCAATAAGATTGAGTTTTTCTTTGTCAGTACGGGGGTAGGCTTGTTGCATAAGCAGTTTGGGATAATGAATGAATAATGGATGCCCTGGGATAGCACCGCGCTGGGGCGTACCCCAGGGCATAGATATAACGTAGTGTCTTCGAGGTCTATTATCCCCCGATAGACGTCTGAGAGAGTTACTTGAGGAGCTCCTTGATACCGCCGAGCGAGGAGAGTACGCCGGAGGCTTCGTAGGGGAGGTAGACGGTCTTGTTGTCCTGCCCAGAGGTCATCTCCTTGAGGGTCTCGAGGTAGCGGACAGCGATGAGGTACTGGGCGGGGTTGGCGCCTGAGCCTTCGACAGCCTGAGCGATCTTGCGGATGGCCTGAGCTTCGGCTTCGGCGGTGAGGAGCTTGGCTTCGGCCTCGGCCTTAGCGTGGAGCACCTGAGCTTGGCGTTCCCCTTCTGCGTGGTTGATCGCCTGCTGCATGCGCCCTTCGGACTCGCGGATCGTGGCTTCCTTCTGCCCTTCGGCATTGAGGATCTGTGCACGCTTGTCACGCTCGGCACGCATCTGCTTCTCCATGGCGTCACGGATGTCGCGGGGAGGATTGATGTCCTGCAGCTCGACGCGGTTGACCTTCACACCCCACTTGTTCGTAGCCTCGTCGAGGATGATGCGGAGCTTGTTGTTGATCGTGTCGCGGCTGGTGAGCGTCTCGTCCAGGTCCATTTCCCCGATGATGTTACGTAGGCTCGTCTGGGTGAGCTTCTCGATAGCGTCGGGGAGGTTCTGGATCTCGTACATCGCACGCATGGGATCTACGATCTGGAAGTAGAGGATCGCGTTGATCTCGGTGACGACGTTATCCTTCGTGATGACGCTCTGGCGGGGGAAGTCATAGACGGTCTCACGCAGGTCGATATTCGTGATCTCGGTGAAGCGCACGAGGGTCTGCCCGTTGGCTCCTGGCAGCGTGTAGCGCCAGCGCATAGGACGTGGACGGTCGATGAAGGGGATGATGATGTTCACCCCTGAGGACAGCGTGCGGTAGTAGCGGCCGAGTCGCTCGATGATGACCGTCTGAGACTGCTGGACGATGCACAGCCCCTGGTAGATGGTGACGATAGCCAGGACACCGATGACGATGGGGATAATGAACTCAATAGGCATGGTAGAGGAGAGAATGAAGGTGATTATTGAATAGGCTCGACCTGAAGGACGAGGCTGGTATAGCCAGTGATACGGACTTCGCTCCCTGCGGGGAGGTCGTGGGCGACGGAGGAGACAGCGCGCCAGCTATCGCCGTCGACAGCGATGCGGCCACCACCATCACCTACCTTGATGGCTTCGCTCACGAAGGCCTTGCGGCCGATGAGGGCATCCATACCCGTCTTGGTGTCGCGGGCAGCGAACCAGCGTGCCATCAGGGGCTTCAGCAGCCACAAGGCAAGGAGGCTACCGACGCCGAAGAAGATCGCTTGGATGAGCCAGCTTCCGCCGAAGAGCGCTGGGATAATAGCCAGAAGGGCACCTACACCGAAGCAGGCCAAGATGAAGCCTGGCGTGATGACCTCAAGGGCGAAGAGTATGAGTGCGGCGACGAGCCACAGCTGCCATACTGGAAGGAGGGAGATGAATTCGGGCATAATCGATTCGGTCCTTAGTATAAGAGAGGTGTTGTAGCAAAGTTAGCCAAACTTCCCTACTATTCCTATAGTTAAAGCTTCTTCGCTTGCGGGGCGGAGGAGGGGGAAGGAAGGGCGGTCGGGAGGCGAAAAGAGGAGGGTGTGTAAGTGCTTATTGTAGAGGGAGGTGGGAGGAGGCGTGGAGAAGGGGAATTGCGACCAGTACTGGTCAGCGATCGAACCAGTACTGGTCACTTATAGCAACTAGTACTGGTCACCGCGCGAAGTAGTACTGGTCAGACGAGTGACCAGTACTGGTTGATTTTTGAGGGCGCAGGCCTTCCACCTCGCACCGTGAGGGGAGCGGGGAAGAGGCGGAGGGAAAAGATCGGGGATTATTCGCCGAGGAAGGCGCGGTAGTCGGCGAGGGTCTCGCGGGTGAGGCGGTGGCGGTTGGCGGTGCTAAGGGGAAGGAGGAGCGAGCCTTCGGGGAGGGCGGGAAGGAGACCTGCCGCAGAGGTAGCGCGCTCACGGAAGGTCTTGAGGTCGCTCGCTGTGGGGAAGCCTTCGATAAGGTAGCCCTTGAGCCCCGTCTCCGTGGGGAGCGGACTGACCTGGAGCGTCCACTGCGTGAAGTGTGAATAGGCGAAGCTCATCAGCGCGAAGTACACCTCGTGGCGTGGTAGGCTCCCCTCGGGGTAGAGGAGCACGAGGCTGACGACTTCTCCCGCTGCGGTTGGGGCGAAGGTCGTGGCAGGCCCTTCGGTCTCGCTTACGCCCTCGGTGCTACCCGTCACGGGGCGAGTGAGGAGGGGCGGAGTGGTGAGGGTACGCCCCGCGCGTAGGGCGGCGAGCAGGCTCGAAGCGTAGGGCATCAGCGGGGTCTCGGGATAGCGCTGGACGAAGTCCTCCAGGCGCTTGCGTAGCTGGGCCTCTTGTCCTGCCTGCACCTCGGTGAGGGCGGTGAGGAGGAGTGCCTTCGGGCGCAGGTCTTCGTCGTGATAGGGGAGGGTATCCAGCTCGGTGAGGTACTCGCGAGTGCGGCTGACATCGCCCGTGCGGTAG
>ERZ1674082.215-NODE-215-length-12891-cov-8.500000_pt1 | contig 12891 bp, 14 predicted proteins | sample MGYA00581118_ERZ1674082 | MGnify/ENA primary metagenome ERZ1674082 (study PRJEB41354, sample SAMEA4873329) | human saliva metagenome | biome: human-associated habitat [ENVO:00009003]; feature: mouth environment [ENVO:08000002]; material: saliva material... | reverse complement strand
ATTAAAGAAGCATAAGAGGGACGAAGATGGAAGTTGTGATTGTCTTGGGAGGACCAAACACTAAAGAGAACATCAAGGCGCTCTTAGAAAACCGATACGGTAAGGCCTATGAAGACTTCCGTTTTGTCGGAGTCGATGGTGGCGCTCTTCGCTTATTAGATCAACACCTTCCCATGGAAGTAGCGATTGGGGACTTTGATTCTGTCACAAAAGAACAGCGCGACTTGATTCATGAAGCAGCGGGTACTATTGTCCAGCTCCCTTCTGAAAAAGACGATACTGATTTTGAGGCAGCCTTGCTATGGGTGAAGGAGCATTACGAAGAGACACCGATTCATGTACTCGGTTCCTTTGGCGGGCGAGTGGATCATGCGATTAGTACCTTATGGACGATGATGCGACCAGACTTAGCACCGCTCATTCCGTATGTGGTGTTTGAGGATGCAACGAATGTCGTGAATTTCATCCAGCCAGGCACATACACGATTGAAAAGATGGACTTTACGAAGTACCTTTCCTTTATTAGTATGACTCCTGTGGAAAATGTCACCCTCGTAGATGTCAAATACACGCTCGATTCAAAAAGCTACGCGTACCCAGTGGCTCTTGTCAGCAATGAGTTTACAAGTGACAAGATGACCATCTCCTTTACAAAAGGACTCATCTTAGTAGCCCAAACCCGAGATCATTGGAGATAAAACAAAACAGCGCACAATTAGGATGAATTACCTACACCAAAACCAAAAAGAAAAAATAATTAAATCCTTCGCTTGTAGAGCTGGGAATTTATAATTTGACAAGGAGGAAACATGAATTTTAATAGGATGATTCCCGAATTGTCAGTTTTTGATATTGAACGGACTAAAAAATTTTATAGAGAATTAGGATTTAAAATTGAATATGAACGTACTGAAGATAAATTTGTTTTCATGTCATTTCAAGATAGTCAGTTTATGTTTGAACAAATTCACGATGATGGTTGGAATATAGGGGAACTAGTATATCCATTAGGAAGAGGAATCAATTTTTCAATAGCTGTTGATGATATTGAAGAGCTTTATAAATTAGTGAATCATTTGAATATAGAATTATACAGAGAACTAACTAGAAACATATATCAAGTTAATGGAATAGAAGAAATGCAAATAGAGTTTTTAATACAAGATCCAAATGGGTATTTGTTGAGATTTACAAATTAACAAATACCAGTTTGTCTAATTAAATATAAAACACAAAGACGATAGAAAAATCAAAAATCTATCGTCTTTTTTCATGCCTATTTTCAATTTATATTGCGATCAATAAACGAGTTCACAATATTAGTTGAAATCCCAAAATTCACTTATAAGTGAATTTTGGAATTTTTACGTGCGCTGTTATTTTCAAAGAGAGGTGCTCTATATTTCTTACAGCTAAGCCTTTTTCGGAAATTGCAAATCCAACAAACTTCAGAATTTACAAATGATGTAAATAGATTTCATTTTATTGAGAAGCCTTCAAAGCGTATAACAATGGGCTTTTCACAAACTCCATTTTTTTGAAAGTTAACTCAAAAAAGCACATTTCTCTAACCTCATGAAAAGCACCACCCATGGTTCCTTGGTTTCCTGGCATTAATCTCAGGTAAAGTAGAGTTGAAAAGAGTGGTGAACTCTAACTCTTTGGATTATAAGAGGCTTGAAAAGAGCGAATTTTCCTAAAGACGGAAAAAGATATTTGAGGATATAGCGGTTAGTGTAATGAATAAGTAACCAATGTGAATTACCAAGGGTTAGCGACTCGTCGCTTATCCTTGGTTTGAAGCTTGGTAGGCAAGGAGACCACAGGCTCCTGCCGGTACCATTACACTAAATTCCGCTATACATTCCTTCAAATATCTTTGAATGTCTTTTAGCAGTTTCATTTATCTTTTCAAGCCTTCGGCTTATTTATTTTTAGAAAAACAAAAAGAGCTTAGGGATATCGCCTAAGCTCTTTTTAATAGTGCTCTGTATTAAACACGTTCTACTTTACCTGATTTTAATGCACGAGTTGAAACCCATACTTTTTTAGGCTTGCCATCGATTAAAACACGAACTTTTTGTAAGTTTGGTTTCCAAGTACGACGGTTAGCGTTCATAGCGTGAGAACGAGTGTTACCTGTTTCAGCACGACGTCCAGTGAAATAACATACTTTAGCCATTGTTATTCTCCTCCTTTATTTAATTCATTATCAGCTGATATAATTTTGAACTAAATCATATACTTAAATAATTTAGCATAGTTGACCTTAGATTGCAAGCGTACTGGTTAATGAGTTTCTAAGAGGGTTAAAAATTGGTAAAAGGCTAGGTAAACCGCTTGGAATATGATATTATAGTATAGAAATAATGTGTCAATCTGTCTAAAAAATAGACAGACACCTTTATACATTTAAGGGAGGTATTTGTATGACAGTAAAAATTCAAACAGAAAATGGACAAATTGAACTTAGCAATGAAGTGATTGCAACGGTTGTTGGTGGGGCCGCTACAGATAACTATGGTGTTGTTGGTATGGCAAGCCGCAATCAAATCCGCGACAACTTTAATGAAATCTTGAAGAAAGAAAACTTCACTCGTGGAGTTGTGATTCGTCAAGAAGACGATGGTGTTGCAGTGGATGTATACATTATTGTAGGTTATGGTACAAAAATTTCTGCGATTTGTAGAAACGTACAAGAACAAGTGAAATATAACTTAGAAACAATGTTAGGATTTGCTGCAAAAACAGTGAATGTCTATGTTCAAGGAGTTAAAATCATCGAAGCGTAATGCTTGTTGATTCTAGTCAGGAGGAAGTAAGAATAATATGGCAACTATGAAAACTATTACGGCTCAAGATTTCCGCGCAATGGTGGAAATCGGTGAAATGCGTTTATCTGAAAATGCAGAATTCGTAAACTCATTAAACGTATTCCCAGTACCAGATGGAGACACAGGGACAAACATGATGCTCTCATTCAAATCTGGTGCGGAACGTGTTGCGAACTCTACAGCAACAACTGTAGGTGATTTAGCACAAGATTTAGCAAAAGGATTATTAATGGGTGCTCGTGGGAACTCAGGAGTTATCTTATCTCAATTATTCCGTGGTTTCTCTAAAGCCGTTGTCGGTAAAGAAGAAATCACTGGTGAAGAATTAGCGCAAGCATTTACGAACGGTGTGGAAACTGCTTATAAAGCGGTTATGAAACCTGTAGAAGGTACAATCCTTACTGTTGCTCGTGAATCAGCTAAACGTGGTGTACGTAAGTTAGAAACTTCAAACGACATCATCGAAGTAATGGGATCTGTTTTACGTGGTGCTGAAAAAGCATTAGCGAAAACTCCAGATTTATTACCAGTATTAAAAGAAGTTGGCGTAGTGGACTCAGGCGGTCAAGGTCTTGTATTCATTTACAACGGATTCTTCGAAGCATTAACAGGGGAAGCAGTTCCTGTTCAATCGTTACAAAGCAATAAAATCGATTTAACTTCAGTGGCTCACCACGAAGCAGGCGTTGACTACGAACACGTATCAACAGGCGACATCAAATTCGGTTACTGTACTGAAATCATGGTGAAAATCGGTGAAGGCGAAACAGTCGTAGATACATTCGACTACGATACTTTCCGTAACTATTTAAACGAACTTGGAGATTCTTTATTAGTAGTAGCTGACGATGAAATCATCAAAGTACACGTGCATACAGAACATCCAGGTGAAGTTATGAACTACGGACAACGCTTCGGTTCATTAATGAAAGTGAAAGTGGACAACATGCGCTTGCAACACGAAGAAGTGTTAAAAACAGACTACACTGCAAAAGTTAAAGAAGCAGCGCAAAAACAAAAAGCGGAATACGGAATCGTAGCGGTTGCTGCAGGTGAAGGGATTCAAGAATTATTCAAGAGCATGGGTGTAACGACAATCATCAACGGTGGTCAAACAATGAACCCAAGTACAGAAGATATTCTTCAAGCGGTAAAAGAGGCGCATGCTGAAAAAGTCATCGTATTACCAAACAACAAAAACATTCAAATGGCTGCAAACCAAGCGGCTGAAGTATCAGAAGATGCTGCAGTTGCCGTTGTTGCAACTCGTACGATTTCAGAAGGGTTAGCTTCATTATTAGCCTTCAATCCAGAAGCAAGCTTAGAAGAGAACCAAGCTGCAATGAGCGAACAAATGGCTCTTGTATCAAGTGGTCAAATTACGAATGCTGTTCGTGATACAAACATTGATGGCGTTGAAATCAAAACTGACGACTTCATGGGGATTGTAGATGGCAAGATTTTAGTAAGTATTGCGGACCGTAAGGAAGCAACTCTTGCGACAATCGATAAGATGATCAATGACGATTCAGAGATCCTAACAATCATCTATGGCGAAGACGCAGAAGCAAGCGAAGTGGAAGAAATCACTGAAGCTGTAGAAGCGAAATACCCTGATGTAGAGGTTGAAGTCCATGAAGGAAACCAACCAGTATACACTTACTTATTATCTGTAGAATAATAAAAAGAAAATTAAAAAGAGTACTAATATCCTTCCGGATATTCTCTATAGTCATCATTAAAGCTGTAACGGGACAAGCCTTGGTCTTGTCCCTTTCGAGCCTCAAACAGATGCTAAGAAATAAATTTCTAAGCATCTGTAATTCGCATCGAATACTAGTCGCTATGATGATGACTATAGAATCCGGTAAGGATATTTTTGTACTCTTTTTTTTACATAAGTAAATGTATATGGTGGCCGGGACACTACACCAGGAGAATTGCGCTTAGTGTGAACTCGAATCTGCATGATTCTCCGTACTCCTCAAGGATCTCTATTCAACAATAAGTAAGTGTAACTGGTTGGTTTTCGTGCTCACATCAGGGGATTTCGCTTTGACAGAGAGTACTTTCTTGTTTTCGCGTGCTTCTGAGTCTTCGCTCGCCTCAAAATGGGAAAAAAGGAACGGAGTGAGTGCTCCTCAGCATTTCTAGTGCTGTAAGGGTCAATGAGGGGCAGAGCTGCACTTAGTGGAATTCACATCAAAACACCCTGCACTGTAGGGTTCAAGGAGAGAGGAAGAAAAATGAGGGAGGGAAGTGCTTTGAAATATTCCTGGGAATCCTTTCGGATTCTATATTCGCATGAATAGCGAGCGTACTCGATGCGAATTACTGATACTTGGAAAGAATTTCCTAGTATCAGTTTGAGGCTCGAGAGGAAAGGAGACAGTAGGCTCCTTCCGGTACAGCTATTCACGCGAATATGAAGACATCCGAAAGGATGAAAGGAATATTTAGTACAAATTTTCTAACTCCTCCCTCACTTTCCTTCCTCTTGACGATTAAAGAGAACATGAATTACACTTATTAAAGTAGAAAGGATGTGATTGGATGAATGAAGTCTTTCAAAGTGTGCAAGTCTTGCCAGGCGTTGGACCAAAACGATTAGAACCATTAGCCGAACTGGGCATCGAAACAGTCTATGACTTGTTAACGCATTTCCCATTTCGTTATGAAGATATTCAAATTCGTGATGTAAATACTATCATGGACCAAGAGAAAGTCACGCTAAAAGGGCTTGTGGCGACACAACCGGTTGTGAGCTATTACGGCTTCAAGAAGAACCGTTTGGCGTTTCGCATGGCGATTGACCAGCAAGTCATCCAAGTTGCGTTCTTTAATCAGCCGTATTTAAAAGATAAAGTCGTTCAAGGCGAAGAGATTGCTATCTACGGGAAATGGGATGCAAAGCGCTCTACTTTGATGGGGATGAAAATCTTATCGAACCGAAACGTGGAGGACGAAGAAGGCGACCAAGTTGAGGCGGTTTATCGCACGAATAAATCGTTGAAGCAGGCGACGATTCTCAAACTCGTTCATACGGCGATGGATCGTTTTGAAGATAAAATTCCAGAAGTATTGCCGCAAGAGTTAACGGCGTCGCACCACCTGATGGGGCATCGGGATGCTGTACGGGCAATGCATTTTCCAAAAGATGAACTGGAAAGACAGAGTGCGCAATATCAGCTCGTCTACCAGGAGCTCTTCTTATATCAACTGCGCTTGCAATGGATGCGTCAGAAGCGTCATCAGCAAACCAAAGGGCAAGCGGTGCTGTATGATAATGCCGCGTTGAAGGCCTTTATTCAGACGTTGCCATTTGAACTAACAGATGGGCAAAAGAAAGTCGTGAATGAGATTTGCTTTGACCTGCGCGCGCCTTATGAGATGAATCGTCTCTTGCAAGGGGATGTAGGGAGCGGGAAGACGATTGTGGCGACGATTGCCATGGTTGCAACGGCTCTAACAGGCAAGCAAGCGGCGCTTATGGTTCCAACAGAAATCTTAGCGGAACAACATATGTTAACGATTGAAAAATTAATTCAAGGGACATCTTTGAAGGCAGTGTTGTTAACGGGAAGTATGAATCGTTCGCAGAAGAAGCGAAAAGAGTTACTCGCGCAAATCGAGAGTGGCAAGGCGAACCTCATTATCGGGACACATGCCTTGTTCCAACAAGATGTGAACTTTAAAGAGTTAGCCTTTGTCGTGATTGACGAACAGCATCGCTTCGGGGTGCAACAACGTCAGGCGCTCGCTGGAAAAGGAGCGGGCGTGAACGTGCTTCAAATGACGGCAACGCCAATTCCGCGTACGCTTGCGATTACGGCTTTCGGGGAAATGGATACTTCTATTTTGAGTGAAATTCCTCGTGGTCGCCAGCCTATCAAGACGTCTTGGGTTCGCGAGCAGGAAATGGAGCAGATTTTTAACTTCGTGGAACGTCAAATTCAAGAAGGGCGACAAGCGTATATGATTTCGCCACTGATTGAAGAGTCGGAACATCTCGATGTGCAAAATGCCGAAGAGATTTACCGCATGATTTCAGCACATTTCTCAGACCGCGTGAAAGTGGGACTCCTACACGGGAAGATGCCGTCGGAAGAAAAAGAAGCGGTGATGGCGGACTTTAAAGCCAACAAGCTACAAGTACTCGTCTCCACAACGGTGATTGAAGTTGGGGTGGACGTACCAAATGCCACAGTGATGGTGATTTTAGATGCGGACCGATTCGGGTTAGCGCAACTCCATCAATTGCGTGGACGTGTCGGCCGTGGACAACATGCTTCAAGCTGTATTTTAGTGGCGAGTCCAAAGACCGAAAATGGGAAAGAACGCATGCGCATTATGTGCGAGTCGACGGACGGATTTTATCTCAGTCAAAAAGACTTGGAGCTCCGTGGTTCTGGGGATGTATTTGGGGTAAAACAGTCCGGTATTCCAGACTTTAAGATTGCCGATTTAATACGAGATTATGATATACTAGAACAAGCACGTAAAGATGCAATCCTTTATGCCTCGGAAGATCCAGCAGGAGAAAAAGCCGAGACAAAACGCATGAAGGCATTTATCGAACAAACAACGAAAGAAATCAATGGATAACTTCAGGGCCACTTGGCTAGAAGAGGAGGAACAACAATGGTAAGAATTGCAATTGACGCGATGGGTGGAGATAACGCTCCTAAAGAAATCGTCCAAGGGGTCGTCCTTGCAGCAAAGGAAATGCCAACTGTCGAGTTTCAATTATACGGAGACGAAGCAAAAGTGAACGCATGCTTGGAGGAATCCCTTCCAAATATTCGCGTGATTCACTGCTCAGAAAAAATCAACTCTGATGACGAACCAGTTAAAGCGATTCGCTCGAAGAAAGACGCTTCAATGGTCGTTGCCGCTAAAGCTGTTAAAGAAGGGGAAGCCGACGCGCTCTTCTCTTGCGGAAATACAGGGGCTCTTCTAACGGCTGGTTTATTAGTGGTTGGCCGTATTAAAGGAATCGACCGTCCTGGATTAATGCCGGTGTTGCCTGTTCTTGGAAAAGAAAACCGTCAATTTATTATGATGGACGTTGGTGCGAACGCGGAATGTAAACCGAAAAACGTTCATCAATTCGGTATTCTTGGTAGCTACTATTCAAAATACGTTCTTGGCTACGAAAATCCATCAGTTGGTTTATTAAATAACGGAACTGAAGAAGGAAAAGGGAACGAACTTGCAAAAGAAGTTTACGGACTCTTGAAAGAAGACGATAGCTTAAACTTTGTCGGGAACGTGGAAGCTCGTGACATCTTAACGGGCGCTGCGGATGTGGTTGTGACAGACGGATTTACAGGAAACGCCGTATTGAAAACAATCGAAGGAACAGCGCTTGCGATGATGGGTCTTCTAAAAGAAGGCATCAAAGGGCAAGGAATCCAAGGGAAACTTGGAGCGCTCTTATTGAAGAATACGTTCTACGGATTAAAGAATACATTAGACTACTCACAATTCGGGGGTGCGGTACTCTTTGGTCTTAAGGGAGCAGTCGTGAAATCACACGGTTCTTCAAAATCAGATAGTGTGTACCATGCGATGAAACAAATCGACACAATCGTATCCAGTGGAGTAATCAACGACTTAGTTGCTCACTTTGAACAAGCAACGGAATAAAGAAATAAGGCTCTCTTCTATCATAGAAGAGAGTTTTTTGATAATATTTATAAATTTCATAAAGTCGTAATAAATTCTTAGGAATTCTAGCGAAAAAAGGGTACAATAGATAAGTACATAAAGTTGCGGACGCGACTAAAGGAGGAAAGCCTATGTTCAAAGAAGTGAACGAGCAAATCTTAAAATTAATCGAGAAGAATAGTCGTTTAACACCAGAAGAAATTGCCTCTTTATTAGAAATTGACGTGGATGAAGTGAAACGTCGTATTAAAGAGATGGAAGAAGCAAAAATTATTTGTGGCTACCATACATTAATCAACTGGGAAAAAACAGATAACGTGAATGTTTCAGCGATTATCGAATTAAAAGTAAATCCTCAAAAAGGAAAAGGGTTCGACCGTATTGCGGAAAAAATCTATCATTTCCCAGAAGTGGAAGCAGTCTACTTAATGTCAGGTGGATATGATTTCATGGTGCAATTGAAAAAAGCGCCAATGCGTGAAATCGCGAACTTCGTATCTTCACGTCTTTCAGTGATTGAAGAAGTACAATCTACTAAAACACATGTTGTATTAAAACAATACAAAGATCACGGCACAATGTTTGTCGGTAAAGCAGATGATAAACGTCAGGTGGTTACTCCATGAATTTAGAAAATATGTTAAACAATAAAATTAAGGACTTGAAACCTTCAGGAATTCGTCGTTTCTTCGATATGGCGAGTGAATACAAGGATATTGTTTCCCTAGGGGTTGGAGAGCCTGATTTTGATACGCCTTGGCATATTCGTCAAGAAGCGATTAAAGCGTTGCAAGAAGGCCGTACATTCTATACAGCTAATGCAGGGTTAAAAGAGCTTCGTGAAGAAGTATGTATCTTTACAGAAGGCCGTCACGGGGTGAAATATGACCCAATGCACGAATGTGTCATCACCGTTGGAGGAAGTGAAGCCGTTGATATTTCAATGCGTGTTCTCTTGAACCCAGGGGATGAAGTGATTATTTGTGACCCAGGTTACGTTTCATACGTTCCAGCAGTTACAATGGCCGATGGAACTCCTGTGATTCTTCCGTTAAAAGAAGAAAACCAATTCCGTATCACGCCAGAAGATTTAGAAGCTGTGATTACACCGAAAACAAAAGCGATTTTAATGAACTTCCCAAATAACCCAACTGGGGCGATTATGGAACGTGAAGACTTAGAAGCGGTTTGTGAAGTGTTGAAACGCCACGACATTATCGTTGTTTCTGACGAATTATACGGAGAATTAACATATACAGGTAAACCTCACGTGTCTGTTGTCGAAATCGATGGCATGCGTGATCGTACGATTTTAATCGGAGGATTCTCAAAAGCATTTGCGATGACTGGATGGAGACTTGGATATGCCTTAGCACCAGCAACCATCATGGAACAAATGTATAAGATTCACCAATTTGCGATTATGTCAGCACCAACACTTAGCCAATATGCGGGTGTGGATGCGCTTCGTAATTCAGATGATGATATTGCAGAAATGCGCGATAGCTACAACCAACGTCGCCGTTACTTGGTGAAACGTTTCAAAGACCTAGGCATTCCTTGCTTTGAACCATTTGGAGCTTTCTATATCTTCCCAAATATCTCTCAATTCGGTTTGAGTTCTGAAGAATTCGCAATGCGCTTAGTAGAGGAAGAACGTTTAGCTGTTGTTCCAGGAACAGCCTTTGGGGACTCAGGGGAAGGATTCCTACGTATCTCTTACGCATACTCAATCGAGGACTTGAAGACAGCGTTAGATCGTATCGAACACTTCATTACGAAGTTGAGAAATGAAAAATAATTCAATCAAATAACTACGCTTCTTTTGGAATTGCAGAATTTCAAAAGAGGCGTTTTTTATTGATTAAAAATCGATTAAAATAAATTTACTAGTGGTTAGGGTTGTGCTACACTATGCTTACTAAAAGAGAGGAGACTGTGCTTGAAAGAACGTTTTACCAAGTTTATTGATACGATTATCGCGCTTGATAAGGGTGACCATACATTAACCGATAAGCAATGGATGAAGAAGCAAAGATGGCTCTTCGCCTTGAAGCTGTTTTGGGTGATTGTGCTTGTGGCGACCTTCCTTCTAGCCATTAATGTCTCCATCAGTTATTTTGTCTATTTCTTCTATTTTGTGAGTATACTCTTTATTCTTACAAAAATATTAGAGTATTTTATTGATCGAAGAGTGGCGCAATTAGCCGAGGAGGAATAGGAAAAAGAATGAGAGTGGTGTATTTTATTATCGCGTGGATTTCGCTAGCGCTGGGGTTAATTGGAATTGTGCTCCCAGTACTTCCGACGACACCGTTTCTACTGCTGACAGTGGTATGTTTTTCAAAGAGTTCTACTCGTTTTGAAGAGTGGTTTCAACAGACAAAACTGTATCAACTATATGTCGCAGATTACCGTGAAACGAAGTCAATTGCGCGCAGTCGTAAAAAGAAAATTATTGTTTATATCTATATTTTAATGGCCATTTCCATTTACTTAGCTCCGATTTTAGCGGTGAAAATTGGACTTGGCGCGCTGACAGTTTTTATTACTTACTATCTATTTTGTGTAATTCCGGATAAAAAATAAGGAGTGTTTCAGATGGTTGAGAAGTTTAGAGAGTTAATAGAAGATTATAAAGTGACAAAGAATCCTGGTGAAGATTTCGTTTTTTGGTATATTCACGGTGTAGCGCCCTTTAATTTTCGTTATGTAGTGGCCGTAGGGATGATTCTTTGTATTGCTGCACTCTACTATAATATTCAATACGCGCTCACAACAGTGCTCATTTTATGGCTCATTGCCGTTATGATTACCATCGCTGAAATAGTGTATCGAAAACGAAAACAATAATAGGAGTAGCAAAAGAATCTAGTTTATTCTAGGTTCTTTTTTTTACCTATCCTTAGGAAGAAATTTCAGGGGCAATTTCTGAAGAACTCTTTGAGAAATAGCGCGAATAGGACTATAATTTAAATGTATAAACAAAGTAAATGGAGGTAGTTTTTATGAGATTTGACCAAGAACATGATTCATGTACAACGATTCTTGTCGGAAAGAAGGCCAGCTACGATGGTTCAACGCTAGTAGCGCGTACAGAGGACTCATGTAATGGAGAGTTCACTCCAAAGAAATTCATTGTGGTACGTCCAGAAGACCAACCACGTCACTATAAAGCAGTGATTTCAGGATTTGAAACAGATTTACCAGACAATCCTGTTCGCTATACGGCCATGCCAAATGCTATCAATAACGAAGGCATCTGGGGAGCTGCAGGGATTAATGCTTATAATGTTGCGGTGAGTGCGACAGAAACGATTTCGACAAATCCGCGTGTATTAGGGGCCGACCCACTCGTGGAAACAGGGATTGGGGAAGAAGACATCTTCACATTGGTGTTGCCTTATATTAAAACAGCGCGCGAAGGGGTCGAACGTCTTGGACACTTCCTTGAAACAGCAGGAACCTATGAATCAAACGGAATTGCGATTTCCGATGTGAATGAAATCTGGTGGTTAGAATCGATTGGAGGACATCACTGGATGGCACGCCGTGTACCTGATGATGCGTATGTGGTAAATCCAAATCAACTCGGCAGCGACTTCTTTGATTTTGAAGACAAAGAAAACTTTATGTGCGACCCTGATTTGAAAGACTTTATGATTCGTCACCACTTGAACTTAAACTTTGACGGCGAATCGTTCAATCCACGGTACGCATTCGGTTCCCAACGCGACAAAGACCGCTTGTATAACACGCCTCGTGCTTGGGATATTCAACGCATGTTCAATCCGGAAGTGGAACAATCTCCAACGAGTTTCGAGATTCCATGGGCGCGCGTTCCATACCGCAAGATTACAGTCGAAGATGTGAAAGAATCGATGAGTACGCATTATCAATTTACGCCATATGATCCATATGGAAACTTAGGCGATGGTAAGAGCAATCGTCGTTTCCGTACGGTAGGGATTAATCGTACGAGTCAAACGGCCATCTTACAAATTCGTCCAAATCGTCCGCATGATACAACAGGAATTCAGTGGGTATCGTATGGGTCAATGCCATTTACAACGGCTGTTCCATTCTTTACACAAGTGGACACAACGCCTTCATATTTCGCCAATACGACTGCGAAGGTTTCAACGGATTCCTTCTACTGGTCAAGCCGCTTAATTGCGGGGCTTGCAGATGCGCATTATTTGGAACATCAAGCGGATATTGAAAGTTATCAAAAGAACACATTATCTCGAGGGGAAGCCATGATTGCAAAAGTCGATGCAAAACTTGAAAAAGGGGAAGTGGTCGACTTCGAAGCGGAAAATCAACAAATGAGTGACTTCATCGAAGAAAAGACAGCTGCATTACTCGATAAGGTATTGCTTCGTGC
>ERZ1674082.207-NODE-207-length-13090-cov-22.247104_pt1 | contig 13090 bp, 8 predicted proteins | sample MGYA00581118_ERZ1674082 | MGnify/ENA primary metagenome ERZ1674082 (study PRJEB41354, sample SAMEA4873329) | human saliva metagenome | biome: human-associated habitat [ENVO:00009003]; feature: mouth environment [ENVO:08000002]; material: saliva material... | reverse complement strand
CAAAGCTCCGTCATCTACTGCCACGACTTCGCTACGAGCAAGACCTCTCAGGTCATCGATGTCAAGACAATCGATGGCGTAGGCACGTCCGCTAATATGTACTACAACAGCCTCGGCGTCGACCCCGCGACGGGCGAACTCTACTACGCTGCCTTCGAGGACTTCAGCACCTACAACAAGAAGAACGTGACGATGGTCCTCAAGGCCGACGGCACGAAGCTCCTTCTGAAGGAGAAGGTAAATTCCTTCCCCGCAGGCTTCTACTTCATCCCCAATGCGGCCAGCCGCACGGGGGCCAACCGATGATTTATCCTAATTAGTTCACTTAATATTCACTTGAAAATGAAGAAAACTCTCCTCTCTACCCTCGCGCTTATCGCCCTCGGTGGAGTCGTCACCAGCTGCGGCAAGGAGCAGAAGGATGCGCCTCAGCCCGCTGGCAACACCAGCGCTCGCGCTACGGAGCTCCCCGCAGGCGAGACGATCACGGGGTCGATCCAGACCGACAGCCTCGCCCTTGTAGACCTCTACAAGAGCCTCGACGGGATGGGATGGTCGCACTCCAACAACTGGAATAGCTCTCGCCCCGTAGCTACTTGGGCAGGCGTCCAGGTAAGCGACGTCGCAGGCGCACCTCGTGTCACCGCCCTCTACCTCGGCGGCAACAAGCTCCGTGGCACCCTGCCTAAGAGCATCGGCCAGCTCACCGCTCTGCGTTCGCTCCAGCTGCAGTACAACCGCGAGCTCACGGGTACCATCCCCGCCGAGCTCTATCAGCTGACCCACCTGCGCTCGCTGCGTCTGCGCTTCACGAGCCTGACGGGCGAGGTATCTCCCGCCATCGGCAAGCTCACCGAGCTCGATACCCTCGACCTCAGCAATAGCCGCTACGACCTCAGCATGTGGTGGAATGGCGATCCTGCTACCGCGAAGGAGCACCGCCCCAACGGGAAGACCCTCACCGGCTCGCTCCCCCGCGAGATCGGTCAGCTGACGAAGGCACGCTATATCGACCTCTCCTTCCAGGGCTTCACGGGTACGCTCCCCACGGAGATCGGCGCACTGAAGAGCGCTAAGTACCTCTCCCTCTATGGCTGTCACTTCTCTGGTGAGCTACCCGCCTCCCTCGGCGCACTCGCTCAGCTCGAGTACTTCTCCGCAGGCCTCAATGAGTTCTCAGGAAGCCTCCCCGCCTCCCTCGGCTCGCTGAAGAGCATCCGCGAGATCCACATCTCGGGCAACAAGCTCACGGGCGCTATCCCCGCCTCTCTCGGTGCGCTGAAGACGCTCCAGCAGCTCAACCTCGCAGGCAACCAGCTCACGGGTACGATCCCTGCTGAGCTCGCACACCTCACGGGTATCTACGTCATCGACCTCAAGGGCAACAAGCTCTCAGGCACGATCCCCACGGACCTGGGTGGTGCACAGCAGAGCCTGCTCATCTCCGTAGACCTAAGCGACAACGACCTCACGGGCACGATCCCTGCACGCATCAAGCGCTATCTGCCCGATGCAGCTAAGTACGCTGGCCTGCATGGCCTGCCCGACTACGGCTACACGATGTTCGTCCTCTCAGGCAATAAGCTCACGGGCAAGATCCCCGCTGAATACCTCGCTTATCCCAAGACACTGCAGCTCCTCCTGCCTCAGCAGGCTGGCTACGGCTTCTCTAACGAGCCTAAGTAACTCCTCCCGCACACCCGCCCTTAGCTCTCGCAGCATGAGGGCGGGCGTGCCTCTATATTTCACCCCCAACCCACAACTATGATTAAGAAGTTTCTCCCCCTTGCCTTAACCCTCACTCTGGGTCTCGCCTCATGTAGCAAGACCGACACGCCCGTCGTACCTCAGAGCGGTATCACGATCACGAGTGGCGTCCTCTCAGCCTATCCTGAGAAGGAGATCGCAGCCACGGGCCTCGTCTCCCTCCCCGAAGTCACCGAGATCTCTGCCAAGGTCTTCGAGGGCTACAAGACGCTGAAGACCGTCAAGGCGCCCAAGCTCACGAAGATCGGTGATGCTGCCTTCAAGGGCTCGGCACTCACCAGCCTCGAGCTCGGTGCTACCGTCCCCACGACGAGCGATGATGCCTTCGAAGGCACGTCCGAAGAGAAGGACCTCATCGTCCCCGCAGACAAGGTCGCTGACTTCGCAGACTTCGCGAAGAAGCACCACTTCAAGACCATCAACGGTGCGCCCATCCCTGGTACCGAGATTGAGATCAAGGATGGCGTACTCGTCACCTATCCTATCGACAAGACCCCCGCAGACGGTGTCGTCACCCTCGAGGCTACCGTCACGGAGATCGCTGATGGCGTCTTCCTCGACAATACGAAGCTCACGGCTATCCACGCCCCTGGTGTGAAGAAGATCGGTAAGGCAGCCTTCAAGAACTGCTCCGCTCTTATGACCGTTGACTTCGGTGGTGCACAGCGTCCACCGCTGGCTATCGATGAGACCGACAAGACCTACGGCACGGCTGAAGATGCCTTCTGGGGTACGCCCGAGGAGAAGGTCCTCGTCTTCGATGAGAGCAAGAGCCCGAACTTCCTGCAGTACTTCGAGTTCATCGCACGCCACCACTTCGCTAAGCTCGACGGTATCACCATCCCCGAGAGCCTCAATGGCAAGTACTTCAAGGTCAAGAATGGCGTACTGACGGATATCACGAGTGCTGGTCAGAGCTACCTCGCTGGTCAGGGCCGCAATGGTGTCCTCGTCCTCCCCTCGAGCATCACGCGTATCGACAATAGCGTCTTCACGCAGAGATTCCAGAACTTCAAGGCGATCTATGCCGAAGGAGTGACGGAGGTCGGTAGCTTCGCCTTCAATGAGACGGGTAGCCTCAACTTCGCTCACCTGCCCAAGCTGAAGAAGCTCGGCGAAGCAGTCTTCACCGACAACGCTTCGCTCACGGCTGTGAACTTCCCCTTCCTCGAGGAGATCGGTGATGTCTGCTTCTCGGGTGGCGCTAACTTCAGTGGCAATGGCCTGAAGATCACCTACGTCAGCATCCCTGCTGCTAAGAAGATCGGTAGCGGTGCCTTCCACGGCAACTACAAGCACTCTGGTGTGACCTTCATCCTCGGCGCACAGCCAGAGGTCAATACCAAGGCCTATGAGGACTATCCTCAGGAGGGCTTCGTAGCCTTCGGTCAGCTGAAGAGCCCCGTCCTCTACGTCACCCCTGAGCACCTCAAGACCTACACCCTCACTGACGGCAAGTGGCACGGCTTCACCGTCAAGGAGCTCAAGTAATCCCCCTATAAGCAAAGGCGAGGCAGTACCACACCCGTGGCTGCCTCGCCTTTCTTCCTCCCCGACCCTTAGATACACGCCGACTATGAACTACCGCATCTACAGCGTAGCCCTTGCCCTCAGCCTCCTCACGGCCTGCGGTGATAAGCCTACGCCCCTCCCCCAGCCGACGCCGACGCCAACGCCTGCACCCACACCGACACCAGAGCCCACACCGCCCGCCTACAAGGACTATGAGGGCTATACCCTGATCTTCAACCAAGGCCTTGCCTCCGTCCTGACGAGCCAGCCCGATGGCGTGGGCGTGGCCTCCAGCCTCAGCCTCCTCGACCGCGAGGCGAAGACCCTCCTCCCCGTCTTCTCAGACAAGGCCACCCCGCTTAATAAGGAGTACGACGGCCAAGGCTACCTCTGCGAAGGCACGCTGAGCGAAGCGGGCGACTATCTGGCCTATATGGCGAAGTACGACTTCACCGACGACAGCGAGCACGCCTCACGCCTCCTCCTCTTCGACCGCAAGACGATGCGCCTCACGAAGAACCTACGCATCACCCAGCCCGACGGCGATGAATGGGTGCGCCACTCCTTCACCTTCGATGACGGCACGACTTACCTCTCCTTCGACAAGAAGCACTTCTACCGCCTCGACCCTGAGACGGGGAAGATGACCGCCCTCACGGGCATCTTCGGCTACCCGACGGGCGCAGCATCTTGGCAGAATAAGGGCTACTTCTTCGTGCGCTACGAGTCCGCGGCCTTCGCCTTCGACAAGGGAAGCACCGCCGCACGCAAGGTACCCATTGCCCTCTCGGGAGCGCAGATCAAGGACATCTTCCGTATGGGCGCTCAGGTCATCCTGCGCGACATGGCGAACCGCTATTACCTCTTCGACCTCGCTGCAGAGAAGCTCCTCGCTGTCTTCACGCTCAGCGAACCCATCGGCCGCAGCGTCACCATCGACCCCGCCACGCACCGCATCTATTACTCGGGTGGCACGCCCAATCTCAACGGCGCCGAGGCCAAGGAGCGCAGTGTCTACACCGCTACCATTGACACCAGCCGTCCCGCAAGCGAAGTACAGGGCCTCACCTCCCAGCTCCTCTACACCATCGCAGGGCGCACCGAGGCGGACAACCGCCAGGGCTTCAAGATGCAGGTAGGCTATCACCCTGACCTCAAGGCGCTGATGGTCTCCTACCTCGACCAAGGCCGCTCGGGCCCCCTCCTGCACGACTTGACGAAGCTCCTCCTGCTCCAGCTCCCCACGACCCCCAGCGAGAGCGTGAAGGAGCTACGCACCTTCGACCTGCACTACGCCTCTGACGTCAGCCTCTTGAGCGTCATTCGCCCCCGCCCCACGAAGTAGCCCCGCAGGAGGCTCACTTCTTACTTGTATTTTTAGGATCTCCCCGAGGATGCGCCTCCCGCTCCTCGGGGAGATTTCTTTTTCTCTGCAGGAAAAAGGCGCTCCGAGCAAGCATACCACAACGCTCTGTACTACAACCCCATACCGCACACCGCACAAGGAGGGAAAAGTAACCAGTACTGGTCACTCGGCTGACCAGTACTGGTCGCAGCGCGAAGTAGTAGTGGTTGATATCTGTTACCAGTACTGGTCACGTCGGCGACCAGTACTGGTTCGCATATCCCCCTCCTTCTTGTCGTGACAGCCTTTCGCTATAGCTATATTTGCGATAGACGCCGCTTGCACCACCACCCTACCGCAGGGTGATAAATCGACCTATATTGGTCAGCGGGCTGACCTATATTGCTCCGACGACGAAGCTATATAGGTCGCGATGACGACCTATATAGGTTGACTCGTGAACCAATATAGGTTTGCACCCCGTACCACTATTGGTTTGTACTACGAACGAGTAGTGGTTTGCACCCGTACCACTATTGGTTTGCACCCCGTACCACTATTGGTTTGTACTACGAACAAGTAGTGGTTTGCATCCCACCCTACCATAAGTATAGCCAGCAAGCCCCCTGACGTATGCGGATAGCCGTGCGTCAGGGGGCTCTTTCTTTGCGCATTTGCAGTGGTGTTTTTTTACTAAGTTTGTGGTAGATAACTGAGTCCGAGCGATCCTTCGGCTCGAGAGGCTTTACCTAACGCATCACCCGCCTCCCCTGCCGCACGAAGGGCCTCACACCCTCATACCTAAAAGACAATACACCACGATACAACCACCTAAGGTGCGCCACGATGAGGGCCACCCCATACCACGCTAACCCACGATCACCCTACCCCATCAGAAACTATGAGACTCGTAAAAGCCTTCCTGCTGTGCTTATCAATGCAAGCCTTGACGCTGTCCGCCCAGATGTTCATATTCCCGACCACCTACGGGCCATCGGATAAGTACCAAGTAGTCGATACTGCCAAGTATGAGATCACCTATCAGATCGCAGCCAAGCTCAATCCCAACCCTAAGTATAGCCACGTCGCCTATAAGGACACGCAGACGCTACTCATCGGTAAGCGTATCTCTGCGACCTATAGCCGTGAACTCCTAAAAGCCCGCGAGAAAGCGGATGCCGAGATAAAGCAGGGCGCGGAGACGGTCGATAGCTTTAGTGATATTACCTTCCCCGAAGATGTCTTCAAGGGCTACCCCAAGCCAGGCGCACTGACGACCTCCTACCGCCTCTTCCTCAGCGCGGGCTACGGGCAATATACCGAGGCATTGCCCGACTTCAAGTGGCAGATCCAGTCGGAGACCACGAAGATCCTCGGCTACACGTGTCAGAAAGCCCTCGGGGAATTCCGTGGGAGGAAATACATCGCTTGGTTCACCTCAGATATTCCCCTCTCTGACGGCCCGTGGAAGTTCTGCGGACTGCCAGGGCTCATCCTGGCGGTACAAGATACGGAGGCATACTTTGTCTTCACCTGCATAGGCGTTGATAATAAGAGCACACCGATCCGCTTCTGGACCTACCCGCACATCAAGTCTACGCGTGAGAAGCTACGCGCGACCATCCTACGCATGCACAAGCAGCCGATCCTCTTCTGCGAGCAGTCGCTTGGCATCAACATTTACATAGGGAATACCAATAAGAATCGAGACTTCTCCTTCCCTTGGCTATGGCTGGAGGCAGAGTAGCTCCCGCCCTTCACTCACCTTACTACCAGCGCTATCATGAAGCGACACATCCTCTTCCTGCTCGCCCTCCTACTCTCCCTGTCATCCTCCTACGGGCAGAGTATCATCACGGGGCACGTACGCACCCTCCAAGGGGCGCCCGTAGAGTACGCCCGCGTGCTGGCCTTAGTGCCGACGGACAGCACGATCTTAGCCTATACCTTCACCGATGCCCTCGGCAGCTACCGCCTAAGCGTCAGCAGCACGCAGCCCCAGCTCCTCATCAGCGTAGCGAGTATGGAGATCGAGCGCATAGACCGCCGCGTGGAGAACGTCAGCCAGACCTGCGACTTCCGAGTCAAGGAGTCACGCACCCTCCTAAGAGAGGTACAGGTGAAGGCGCGTAAGATCTGGGGGAAGAAGGACACGGTCAATTACTCCGTCGGCGCCTTCATCGGGAAGAATGATGTAGTCATCGCCGACGTCCTGCGTAAGCTCCCGAATATAGAGGTCTCGATGGACGGCCTCATCAAGTACCAGGGGAAACCGATCAATAAGTTCTACATCGAGGGGCTGGATGCCCTGCAAGGGCGCTACGGCATCGCGACGAACAACATATCGGCCAAAGACGTCGCCACCGTGCAGGTCCTCGAGAACCACCAGCCCGTCAAGGCGCTCGAGAAGACCCAGCCCAGCAGCGAGGCCGCCATCAACCTCAAGCTGAAGGACGAAGTCAAGGGCACCTTCAGCATGACGGCACAGCTCGGCCTCGGCTATGACGGCAGGGTGAGGCGCAGCGAAGAGCTGATCGGGCTATACTTCGCCAAGCTGCGACAGCACGTCTTGACTGCCAAGAGCAACGACAACGGGGAGGACATACGCCGCGAGCTGCGCTCCTTCACCGCGGACTCTCCCCTCCCCAGCCTCACGATGACCTCGCTACAGCAGCCCGACGAGCCCCGCATCTCTCGCCCTCGTTACTATGACAACGACACGCACGCCTTCTCCTCCAACAACCTCTACAAGCTGAAGAACGAAGCGGAGCTGAACGCCAATCTCATCTTCTTCCACGACCGAGAGCGCACACATGGCGCCTCGCAGACGACTTACTTCCTCCCCGAGGGTACGAAGGTCATCAGCGAAGACCTGCGCAATCGCGGTACGATCGACCAGCTCGAGGGCGAGCTACGCTACAACATCAATAAGGAGCAGCTCTACTTCAACAACCTCCTCAAGCTCAAGGCCTCGTGGGAGCAAGAGCACGGCATCGTCTCAGCGGGAGAGGACCTCACACAGCAGATGCGCCAGCGCTACCTCTCAGCGACCAACACCTCACACTGGGTGCGGACGAAGGCAGACGGCAAGGGCGGTGAGATCCTCTGGCGCAATGCCGTAGCGACCTCCCCGCACCGTCTAAGCATCCAGCCAGGGCTCTATGCTCCCCGCATCAATAGCGGATCGCCCTATGCCGAGCTCACGCAAGACGTACGGCACCGCGCCTTCCTCAGCTTCGCCGAACTCGCCCTGCTCTCCGCATGGCATATCGGGGGGCTACACATCAGTCCACGGCTCTTCCTCCAAGCCCAGCATCAGGCGCTGGATACCGAGCTGGGAGCGACGAGCCTCACGGGCACCTATCAGCCACTCCCCTCGCGGGATATGCACAACGGGATCAGCTTCACTCGCCTTGGCGCTGGGCTGGGTCATGAGCTGAGCTACAAGTCCGAGGTCTTCAGCCTCGACGCCGTACTCCCGCTCTTCTACTACCACACGCTGATGCAGGACGGCTTCCGCCCAAGCGAAAGGCTCTCGGAGGGGAAGCTATACTTCGAGCCGCGGGGCTGGGTGAGCTATAAGTTCGCCTCGGACTTCACGCTCAAGCTGAATGGCTCGATAGCCCTCACACAGCCCACCCTCAGCTCGCTCTACGCAGGGTATATCATGCAGAGCTACCGCAGCCTGACGCGTCACGAGATGCGTCAGTTCAGCTCGCGCACGGCCAGCACTGGGCTCACCCTCAGCTACAAGGATATCTTCTCGATGCTCTTCCTCAGCGCGGGGGTCAGCTACAGTCACCACCGCAGTGAAGCCATCTCTTCGCTGAAGATCGAGCCCCCTCTCACCGTCGTAGAACGCCTTCCCCTGCCGCACTCGGGGCAGAGCTATTCGGCCAATGCACGCTTCAGCAAAGGCTATGACTGGATCTCCCTCTCGATCTCTGGGGATGCAGCCTTAGGCCAGAGCGAGGGTAAGAGCTACCTCGAAGGGAAGCTCCTCGGCTATACGAGTCAATGGGCCAGCGCCAGCGGGAAGTGCTCCCTCAAGCCGCTACCGTGGCTCACGATGGAGTACAACGTCGCATGGGGCCTGCACCGAAGTCGCCTCGGGAGGGACACCTGGCTCACACCGATACAGAGCCTCAGCCACAAGGTCATCTCCCACGTGAATGTCCTCGAGGATGTCGCTATCAAGCTCACCGCCGAGCACTACTACAACGATGCAGTGACTCAAGGGAGGCACTTCACACTCGCTGACCTTGGACTCGCCTACACGTGGAAGAAGGTGCGCCTCACCCTCGACTGGACGAATATCCTCGGTGCGCGCCTCTACAGCTCGGGGACGCTCTCCGACCTCGTCGCCTCGCACAGCTACTACGATATCCGCCCATCGGCCATAATGCTCAAGGCGCGATTCAAGCTCTTCTGATACGCATAGCAAGACCCTACAGACGTATGAAGGACACCATCTCTATGAAGTCCTTCGCATTCTCCTTACTCTTACTCTGCATCTGTCTGACCTCTCGTGCGCAGAGTCCTATCGGCAGTATACACCCCTTCGATATTAGGAAATATACCGTCCTGGACTCAGCGAACTATCGCATCGACTACAAGACGACCTGCCTCCTTGACCCGAAGAAGCACGACAAGGTGACGAACGAGATGTACCTCCTCGTCGGGCGGAAGATCTCGAAGTTCGGACACGTCTGCGTCCTCGACAACCAGCAGGAGCTTATCGCAGCAGAGAGCCAAGAGGCTGGACCTGGTATCGAGGCGCGGGGAATGGGAGGTATGGAGGTCTATAAGTACCTGAGCGGCACCAAGCCCTATAGCGAGCTTACCTTTAGGCTCTTCGTCTACTACTACCGATATACCCTCATCTACTCTGATGAGCTACACCCCCAGTCATGGACACTCACCGATGAGCACAAGGACGTGCTCGGCTATTCATGTCAGAAGGCGACGGCGCGCTTCCGAGGCCGTGACTATACAGCTTGGGTAGCTACGGATATCCCCATCTCTAATGGCCCGTGGCTCTTGGGTGGCACTCCTGGACTGATCTTGGAGGCTTATGATGCCAAGAGGGAGTACATCTTCGAGGCAACAAGTGTCTCACAGCTCCCCAAGGCCTTGCCCATCGTCAAGTATAAAGACAACTACAAGCGCACAGATCGGAGCCAAGTCCGTGATCTATGTAGGCGCATGCATGCCGATATCGTGCAGACGCTCACGACAGCGTTCCCTCGCGCAGGCATCCAAATCAAAGACCCTACCTTCTACTACAACCCCATCGAGCTGGAGTAGCTGATGGGATAACACATCATATCAGACTGCCTTATGCGAAACCTCTTTCTCCTCTTACTCACCTTCGTAAGCATGAGCCCCCTCGGCCTGCTCGCACAGTTCCCTACTATACAGATGCGCCTGCAAGCAGGGAAGATCCTCGGGAAGTCCGAGTACTTCGTGGACTACACCTACCGCCACAAGACACCTGCCGAGAGTAAAGACTTCCAAGAAGACATCATCCGCGTGGAGCTGGGCAAGGCGCTTGTCAAGTCCTACAGCTACAGACTCTGGCAGGCAGACTCTGCTCTTACTCATGATGCCAATAAATACGCCCAGATAAAAATACCAGATGACGGTCTGTCTCCCTTCTGCTACTACCGCGATCTGACCAATGGCACGACGCAGGTCTACTACAGGACGCCTCTCTCAGGCCCCACGCTGAAGTACACCGACACCCCGACGTTCTCGTGGACGCTGACAGGTGAGAAGAAGGTCATCTCTGGCTACGAGGCACAGCGTGCCACGTGCCAGTTCCGCGGGAGAAGCTACGAAGCTTGGTTTACTCCCAGCATCCCGATCTCCGCTGGCCCGAACTTCTTTGGCGGCCTCCCTGGGCTGATCCTCGAGCTGCACAGCATGGATGGAACGCATCACTTCGTACTCGATGCCCTATGTCAGCGTAGTGCGGACATCGTGGAGTGGAAGATTCGCTTGGTGAAGTCGGTCAGTCGCGCACAGTTCAGAGACTACTATCAGCGGCTACACAAGCATCCGATACAGACCTTTGAGGCCAATGGCCAGCGGGTATATCCACAGGATGCGCAGGGGAATTTCCTGACGAAAGCCGAAGCACTCTCTTGGACGATCCCCTTCAATCCCATCGAGCTGGAGTAGCCTCCACCTCACACCAAGCCGACAATCCCACCTCGGGGAGACTTCTTTTTCTCAGCAGGGAAAAGGCACTACGAGCGAGCACACCACAACGCTCTGTACTACAGCCCCATACCGCACCCCGTACAAGGAGGGAAAAGTAACCAGTACTGGTCACTCGGCTGACCAGTACTGGTCGCAGCGCGAAGTAGTAGTGGTTGATATCTGTTACCAGTACTGGTCACGTCGGCGACCAGTACTGGTTCGCATATCCCCCTCCTTCTTGTCGTGACAGCCTTTCGCTATAGCTATATTTGCGATAGACGCCGCTTGCACCACCACCCTACCGCAGGGTGATAAATCGACCTATATTGGTCAGCGGGCTGACCTATATTGCTCCGACGACGAAGCTATATAGGTCGCGATGACGACCTATATAGGTCAACCCACCGACCAATATAGGTTCACACCACCCCCTTCCGCAAGCCCGCACCTGTCCCTCCCGTAGCTCCCCCGCCGTACTCCCCGCCGAAAGGGCTAACTTTGATAGCGAACTCCCCCATCATTCTCCAAAGGAAATAGCTTATTCAGACGACAATGATAGCCTACAAAGAGATTGCCCAAATCAAGAATGTAAAGGGCCTTAACCCCGTCACGGGAGACTATTCCTATAAGGAGAATGGGCATGGATACCTCCATATTGATGGTGTCTTGCTTGAGAAAGAGGAGCCTGCTCTCGATATCATTTCTGTTGGTGAATACGTCTATGTGTGGTATGGCTGTGGGCGCTTTGAGCTCTATTCGGGGCACACTCTGCTCAAGGTATTTGAGAGGGATACCCACCTTCTTGAGAGAGAAAGCGCCTATATTGGAATGAATCATTTTGACCATGAAACGGGAGAAGATTACTGGAATATATTATCTCCACAAAATGGAATGAAGCTCTTAGCTCAAGATGTTTCTTACTGGCTGTATGAAGTGGATGGTATTGTCATCGGTTACACTCGCTTTAAAGGGGAATTTTGCCGTTTGGACTACTCTGGCGAGGTGCTGTGGACCTTTGACTTCCCCCTGTGTCCTCGTAGCGGTGAACCTGATGATCTTGATAAAGTGCTGGGGATAGCACAAGGCCTGCTCTGGATCTGCACCCGTTGGTTCCGACTTATAGCTCTGGATCTGGAGACGGGTAAGCCCGTGCATCTGTTCTCTGGAGGCTGGTTTGATGAAGATCATTCCAACTACACCGTTTTAGATGGCTTGGGGTGGTGCTTCTTCCGTGAAGCTGAAAAAACCATCGTATTAATCAGCAATTTGGGGGTGCAGATCCTTGATGCCGCTACAGCCAAGATCATCGAGGGCTATTCTTTTTCGGAGGTTGATCCGCAAGGGATCGGGGCTTTCGAGTATTTCGATGCCGCACGACTCCAAGGGGACTACTTTACATTCATTGCTGAGCGCCCCTACGAATCTTATGGTACGGGGTGGGCTGGCGTCTTTGACCTAAAGGCTCGTAAGTTGCTGTGGACGGACGAAGTCACCCCCAAAGAGAAAAGAACAAAGGGCCTTCATCTGGTCATTACCCGCCCCGTGTACTACGCTGGAAACAAGATCTACGTCTTGGACAACAGCAATACTCTCTATATCTACCGAAAGGAATGGCGGCTAAAGGCGCAGGTGCGACCGCAGAGCGAAGCGACCGCCTCCGCCGCTTGTGCCACCGCTCCCACCGCGGGGAGGTAGTAGCGACCTATATAGGTCAGCGGGGCGACCAGTATTGGTCGAGGCGCGAACCACTATAGGTTTGCACCCCGTACCACTATATTTAATTCAAGGTAACTTATATGAGAATACAGTTCGTTTGTAAGGCGATTACTATAACTGTAGTGATCCTCTTTGTGGCGCTTGTAGGGTTCTTTCTATGGTGTTTTACATCTTTTAGATTATACTTTAATCTCCTTGATGCTCCTACTTTGGAATTTGAGACCACATGGTTTGACCGCTCAAAAAATGAGACTTATATATTCCTAAAAAGCGATATTCCCTTGGAGGAATTTGATGGCTCTTCTTACTTGCGGTTGTTGGGAAGGGAGGCTGCCGACTCATTGCCTTATTCGAAGTATTTTAAAGACGATATTTTGATTGACAACGTCGTATTGGATTGTAGTAGTGTTATAAGAAGGGAGGCTGCATTTGGGGAATTTACTTACGTCGCTATTATTCCGGGTGAGTTGCCGAGTTATACAATTTATGCTCGATTATTCTTTATTAAGGCCTACGGATATTCATTCGGAAGTAACCTTATTAGAA
>ERZ1674082.193-NODE-193-length-13574-cov-8.726681_pt1 | contig 13574 bp, 13 predicted proteins | sample MGYA00581118_ERZ1674082 | MGnify/ENA primary metagenome ERZ1674082 (study PRJEB41354, sample SAMEA4873329) | human saliva metagenome | biome: human-associated habitat [ENVO:00009003]; feature: mouth environment [ENVO:08000002]; material: saliva material... | reverse complement strand
ATCCCATTTCGCCATTGAGGGCGAAGTGCGTGACATCCATCCCCTCGGCAACGGGCTGATCAACACCACCTACGCCGTGGAAACCGAAGGCAACGGAACTGACTACGTGCTGCAAAACGTCAATGTGGCCATCTTCCCCGACATCGATCTGCTGATGAACAACATCGTCGAAGTCACCGGCCACATTCGCCAAAAGCTCGAAGCCGCCGGCACCCCCGATATCGACCGCAAAGTGCTCCGTTTTGTGCCCGCCAACGACGGCAAATACTACTACCACGACGGTGAGAAATATTGGCGCGTGATGGTGCTCATCCCCGACACCACCTCCAAGAGCGGCGTGAGCGTGGAGAATGCCGCCATCGTCGGCGAAACCTTCGCCCAATTCCAATCCATGCTCTCCGATCTGCCCGCACAACTCGGCGAGACGATCAAGGATTTCCACAACATCGAGTTCCGCATCCAGCAGCTCAAAGAAGCCGTCGCCGACAACAAAGCCGGCCGCATCGAGGAGCCTGAGGTGAAAGCCCTGCTCGACGAAATCGGCAAGCGTGAACAAGAGATGACCAAGAGCGAACGCCTCTACCGCGAAGGTAAACTCCCCAAGCGCATTTGCCATTGCGACACGAAGGTTGACAACATCCTCTTCGACAGCGACGGCAAGGTGCTCTGTGTCATCGACCTCGACACCGTGATGCCCTCGTTCATCTTCTCCGACTTCGGCGACTTCCTCCGCACGGCCGCCAACACCACGCGCGAAGACGATCCGAACCTCGACAATGTGTCGTTCCGTTTCGACATCTTCGAAGCCTTCGCCGGCGGTTACCTCAAGGGTGCCCACGGTTTCCTCACCGAGATCGAAATCGAGAACCTGCCCTACGCCACGGCACTCTTCCCCTACATGCAGGGCGTGCGCTTCCTCACCGACTATCTGAACGGCGACACGTACTACAAGATCACCCACCCCTCGCACAACCTTGAGCGCGCCGCCAATCAAATCCGTCTCTTGCAATGCGTCGAAGAGGCCACTCCGCGCATGGAAGCCTTCATTCGCAAGCAGCTCGGCTGATGCGCACCGCGATTTTCCTCTCTTTCCGCCTCAGCACTTGCAGTCTCCTGCGAGTGCCGAGGCGGTTTTGTGTTTCCGCAGGCGCACAACGCGTGCGCTTTCTTCATACCTTAACTGACGTCTATGGCTTGTACTCCTGAATTTGTCGATTTTGTCGCCACTCAACTGGCTGATGCCGGTGCTGTGCGCGTGCGCAAAATGTTCGGCGGTCACCTGCTCTATGTCGATGAGAAACCCGCGGTGTTACTCTGCGGCAATGTGGCCTATGTGAAGATGCACCCGGCGCTCGAAGCGTGGATGGCCGATGCCGAAACCGGTCATCCCTATCCCGGGGCCAAGTTGCATTACATTCTTGACGTAGAGCACCGCGCCGAAGCCCTGCGAGTGGTCAAAATTTTGGCCGAAGTGCTGCCCCTGCCGACGCCTCGCCGCAAAGCGAAAAAATAGCCCTTCTCGCGTGCGCGCGTACGCGCGCGTCAGGAGGTTTTCGTTTTTTGCCTTCACCTCTTCACCCATATGTCGCAACTTGCTGTGTAATAGTCCGATAGGGGTGAAGGTTTTTCGAATTGAGGTTCACTCTCGAGGTGAAGACAAAAAAGAGGGTCGATGTTCACCCCAAAATGCCTGCCGGTCAGGCGAAAAAGTAGGACAGGTGAAGGGTGAAGACGAAAAACGAAAACCGGTTGAGGCGCGCGTATCGCGCGTGCGCGCACAAGAGGTTGCTTCACCTTCACCGCCGTGGGGGATCGCGGCACGGAGACGGAACAGAAAACGCGGGACGAATCGAGCAATTCGTCCCGCGTTTTTGTCGAGAAGCGGCGTGTTTTCCTTCCCCTACGGGGAGGCTGTCGACGGTTCGGTCTTCACACCGGTTCGCCGTCGGGCGAATATTCCTGATAGAGGAAATCGTTGTACGGGTATTTCTGCACATGGAGTTCGCGCACCCGTGTGTAGAGCAGTTCACGCAGTTCGTCGATGTTCTGCTTTTGGCGCGCAGAAATGAAAATCACGTCCGACACTGCGCCGGCGCCCGGATGGCGCGCTTCGGTGGTGCCTGCGGCGCGTGCCATCCACGTTTGCATGAGTTCCGTCAACGGCATGTTCTCTTTCCCGGCCGGGGTGAGATCGTTCGGATCTTTGGGCGTGAAGGTGTAGGCGTCCATCTTGTTGAAGATCAAAATCTGCGGTTTGTCGGCACAGCCCAAGTCGCAGAGCGTGCGGTTCACCACTTCGATTTGTTCTTCGAAATCCGGGTGGCTCACGTCGACCACATGCACGAGCAGATCGGCTTCGCGCGTCTCGTCGAGGGTCGATTTGAACGACTCGACGAGGTCGGTCGGGAGTTTGCGAATGAAGCCGACGGTGTCGGCCAGTAGGAAGGGCAGGTTGCTCACCACGACTTTGCGCACCGTCGTGTCGAGGGTGGCGAAGAGCTTGTTTTCGGCAAAGACGTCGCTTTTGGACAGCAGGTTGAGCAGGGTCGATTTTCCGACGTTGGTGTAGCCGACGAGCGCCACGCGCACCATTTTGCCGCGATTTTGTCGCTGGGTGCGTTTCTGCTTGTCGATTTCGGCCAGTCGTTCTTTGAGGAGCGACATGCGGTTGAGGATGATGCGGCGGTCCATTTCGAGCTGCGTTTCACCGGGGCCGCGCAGTCCCACGCTGCCGCCTTTGCCACCGCCGGCGCCGCCCGATCCACCGCCTTGACGCTCAAGGTGCGTCCACAGGTGCTGCAAGCGCGGGAGCATGTAGCGATATTGCGCCAATTCCACCTGCGTTTTGGCGTTGGCGGTTTGGGCCCGCATGGCAAAGATGTCGAGGATGAGCGAGGTGCGGTCGAGAATCTTGACCTGCAGCGCGGCTTCGATGTTGCGGAGCTGTTTGGCCGAGAGTTCGTCGTCGAAGATCACCATGCCCACGGGCTGAGGCTTCTCCTCGTCGGCCGGCCAGAGCGGATCTTTCTCCGCCTCGTCGGCCGCCTGTTCGCATTCTTCGATGTATTGACGAATCTCTTCGAGCTTACCTTTGCCCACATAGGTGACGCTGCTGGGGCCGTCGATGCGTTGGGTGAAGCGGCGCACAGTCTGCGCGCCCGCCGTTTCGGCGAGAAACTCCAGTTCGTCGAGATATTCGTTGGTCTTCCGCTCGTCCTGCGTCTTGGTGATGAGGGCGACCAAGACGGCGGTTTCGGCACGAGCTTCGGTGTGGATGAATTCTTTCATGTGAGAATGAACGTTCTATTGCTGTGAAGTATTCCCCGCTGGCGGGGAGTGCCAATCGGCACGTAGTGCGGACAAAGGTACGATAATTTTCGTAAGTGTAGAGCACATTGTCGTGCTAAGTGCAGGTTGACCGCTCGAAGTGCAAAATGCGTGCGGTGCAGCACGCAGAAATCACGTCGTGAGCGCGCTGAAAAACGCGTGCGCCGCCTCCCGCCATGTCAAATTATTTTCGTAAGTTTGCAGGCAAAGCAAAGCTCATGAACGCACCCCGCATACTTCTCATCTACACCGGCGGAACAATCGGCATGCTCGAGAATCCCGTCACGGGAGCGCTCGAGGCCTTCGATTGGGAGCACATTAGCAATTTCGTGCCGGAACTGGAACGCTTTCACTACGACATCGACACCGTCACGTTCGGCCCCCCGATCGACTCGTCGGACATGGAACCGAAATACTGGTGCCGCATGGTGGAAATCATAGCACAAAACTACGAACATTACGACGGTTTTGTGCTGCTGCACGGCACCGATACGATGGCTTTCACGGCATCGGCCTTGAGTTTCATGCTCGAAAACCTCGACAAACCCGTCGTGGTGACCGGCAGCCAGCTGCCCATCGGACAGCTGCGTACCGACGGGAAGGAAAACCTGCTCACCGGCATCGAAATTGCCGCGGCGCGTCACGCCGACGGTTCGCCGGTGGTGCCCGAAGTGTGCATCTTCTTTGAAAACCGCCTCTTGCGCGGCAACCGCACCACGAAAATCAATTCGGAAGGGTTCAACGCCTTTCGTTCCTTCAACTATCCTGCTTTGGCGCATGCCGGTATCCACATCCGGTTCGAAGAGCCCTACATTTTGCGGCGTCCCACGGCGGCGCCCTTCCGCCCGTCCTGCCAACTCGATACGCACGTGGCCATTCTCACCCTTTTCCCGGGGATCCGCGAGGAAGTGGTGGCCGCAGTGGCCAACATTCCCGGACTGCGCGGGTTGGTGCTCAAAACCTACGGCGCCGGCAACGCACCGCGCAAGCCGTGGCTCTACGAGCAATTGATGGCGTTGTGTCAGCGCGGCGTGGTGATCGTCAACACATCGCAGTGCGCCACAGGCGCGGTCGACATGGGACGCTACGAAACCTCGTTGCGCCTCATCGAGGCCGGGGTGCTCAACGGGCGCGACATGACGGTCGAGGCCGTTGTGGCGAAACTCATGTTCCTGCTCGGTCGCGAAACAGATCTGGAAGTGGTCAAAGCGAAAATGAACACTTCGCTGGCCGGCGAAGTCACCCTGTTCACCACATGAAGTGGCGGGGTGGGGCACTGTTTGCGCTGATCGGCTGCTTGTGGCTCTGTGTGGCCTGCGGTGCAGGACCGCTCGACGGCGGACGATTGCGCTATGCGCGATGGTTGCGCATCGAAACGTGTGCGGACTACGACCGAGTCACGGTGCTCGATCCCTGGGACACGGCGAGTGTGTGTGCTGAATACGCCTTGGTGCGTCGCGGCACCTCGCCCCACGTGCCGAACACGTGCACGGTGATAGAAGTGCCTTGTCGACGCGTCCTGCCGCAAAGCACGGTCCATGCGGCTTTGTTGCTGCGTCTCGGTGCGGCCGATCGCTTGGCGGGGATTTGCGATGCTCGATTTGTCGTTTCGCCCCGCTTACGGCGTGCGCAGCTCACCGATTTCGGTTCGGGCGCGGCACCCGATGTGGAACGTATGAAAGCGGCCGGCGTCGACGCCTGGTGGTATGCACCGTTCGACGGTGAACACCCCTCGGCAGTTGCGCAAGTCGGCATTCCGACGGTGTGCTGTGCCGATTACATGGAAACCACCCCGCTCGGACGCGCCGAATGGATGCGCTTCTATGGCCGTTTGGTAGGCCGCGGCGCGATGGCCGACAGTCTTTTCGAAGAAGAAGAACGGGCTTACCGCGCAATGTGCGAACGGCAAACGACGACAAACGACAGCGCGCGCAGACCACGCGTGATGGTGGACCGGGCGGAACACGGCACGTGGTATGTGCCCGGCGGCCGGAGCTATGTGGCGCGCGTCATTGCCGATGCCGGCGGTCGCTATGTCGGAGCCGACAATGCGCAAGCCGGCAGTGTACCTATGGACCCCGAACGCATGTTGAAGCGCTGTGCTGATGCAGACCTTTGGGTGGTTAAATACGGTGCGCCTCAGGAGCTCACCTATGCGACTTTGCGACAAGAACACCCCCTCAATGCGCAATTCCGACCCTTCCGCGAACACCGCGTTTGGGGATGCAACACCCTTCGGCGGGCTTACTACGAAGAAACGCCTTTCGCCCCCTCGCTTCTCTTGCGTGCATGGCAGCATGTGCTGCACACCGGGAAGAATGAGGCGAATCCGACGTCGTCAGTGCCCGGTGCTGCTTGGGCCGACAGCCTTTTCACTCCGTTGCGCTGACGTGGCAGACCATACGCGCTGACGCGCATCCCCGGACGACGTAGCGAGCGAACGTTGTGGGCGGTGCGCTCCTCTATTCTCCCGTCATTTCTCGACATGCTTAGAACACGCCGATCTGTTTTGCCGCTGTGCTTGCTTGCCCTTGTGCCGGCACTCCTTTTTGTGGGACTGTGCTGCGGCAGTGTCCCTATTTCGATTGGCGATGTCGTGATGGCCCTCTTGGGCGGGGAAACGACAGAAAGCACACGGGTCATCGTGACGGATTTCCGGCTCCCCCGTTTGCTCACAGCGTTGCTTGTCGGCGGAGGATTGGGCGTTTGTGGACTCATCACGCAGACGCTCTTCGAAAATCCCCTGGCCGATCCGTCGCTCTTCGGTATCCATGCCGGGGCAGCGGTGGGAGCAGCGATCGGCCCCCTGCTGTGGAGCCTGATCGTCGCGATGGGGCAAACGAGGTTCCCGCCTTTCGTCGGCCAATGGTTCAACGTGTTCACCGCTTTGTGTGGAGCGTTGGGCGTACTGGCGGTGATTGTGCTGCTCGCCCGCAGCGCGTGTCGCGGTATGTCGTTGTTGGTCGCCGGTGTGATGATCTCGTTTCTCCTTTCGTCGGTGCTTGCCCTCATTGCCTACTATTCCACAGCCGATGGTCTGCGGAGTTTTCAGCTGTGGACAATGGGTGATTTCTCGACGGTGGGCCGAGCGCGTCTTCCGCTCTTCGCGCTTGCCCTGGGTTTGCCCCTCGGCTATTGTCTGCGTCGCCATGCCGTGCTCGATGCCTGGTTGCTCGGCGAAGACTATGCTGTCACCCTCGGTGTTTCTCCCCGCAAAAGTCGTTCGCGTCTGCTCTTCGCCGTGGGCTGGACCAGTGCTTGCACAACCGCCTTTTGCGGTCCGATTGCCTTCATCGGGCTGGCGGCACCTCACCTGGCTCGTTTGCTGTGCGGCACTTCGCTTCACCGATACGTCCTGCCGACCACGCTCGGAGTGGGCGCGGTGCTGACACTGAGTTGTCAGTTGCTTTGCAGCCTCCCCTTCACCGGCGGCAACCTTCCCCTCAATGCCGTGACTCCACTGATCGGTGCGCCGATCGTTTTGTGGCTGCTGACCCGGCAGTCCACCCCATGACTCAACACAACTACAATAAACTTATGACAGAACCTAACGACCGTGGCGTGTCTCGTCCCTACATCCTTATCTCCAACGATGACGGCTACAAAGCTGCGGGCATCAATACCCTGATAGACACGCTCCATCCTATGGCTGACCTGCTCGTTGTCGCTCCCGGCGGCGGACGTTCGGGCTATGGATGCGCCATCACTTCGACCGCTCCCATTCACAACCGTTTGGTGCACCGCGAAGAAGGGTTGGAAATCTTCGCTTGTTCCGGCAGTCCCGTCGACTGTGTGAAATTGGCCTTCAATGTCTTGTTACCCGAGCGCGGACGTACGCCCGACCTGGTGGTGACCGGCATCAACCACGGCGACAATTCGAGTGTCAACACCTTCTATTCCGGCACAATGGGTGCCGCGTCCGAAGGGGCCTTGCAAGGCATCCCCGCAGTGGGATTTTCGCTATGTGACCATCGGCCCGAAGCCGATTTCTCCCCTTGTGTTCCCTACATTCGGGAGATCGTGATCAAACTCTTGTGCGACGGCCTGCCGCCTTTCTCGACACTCAACGTCAACTTCCCTGCGCGCGAGTCTTTCAAGGGAGTTCGCGTTTGTCGGATGGCACGTTCGCGTTGGATCAATGAGATCGCCGAAAGTCGTCGTCCTCGAAGCGGCACACCTTACTATTGGTTGACCGGCGAACCGATGGAATTGGAACCCGAAGCGGAAGACACCGATCGTTGGGCGTTGGCGCACGGCTATGTAGCCATCACCCCGCAGACGCTCGACAGCACCCACTACGAATTGCTCCACTCATTTCGCCTCTGATCCACCACGGGGGCGACGGCTCCCCCGCCTGCGTCTCCACTACCCCCTACCACTTACCGCTCATGCGCTATTTCTTTGTAGCCGGCGAAGCCTCCGGCGATTTGCACGCCTCCCATCTCATTCGTTCGCTCCGAGCAAACGATGCCGAAGCCGAGTTTCGCGGTTTCGGCGGCGACCTCATGCAAGCCGAGGGTATGCAATTGTTGCGCCACTACCGGGATTTGGCGTACATGGGCTTTGTGCAAGTGGTGCTCCACCTTCGGACGATTCTGCGCGCCCTTCGCGACTGCGAAAACGCCATCGAATCTTGGCAACCCCATTGTGTGGTGTTGGTGGATTATCCCGGTTTCAATTTGAAAATCGCGGAATGGGTGAAATCGCATACCACCTGTCCCATTTTCTACTACATCGCACCTAAAATCTGGGCGTGGAAAGAAGGCCGCATCCGGAGCATCCGCCGCAATGTCGACCACCTTCTGTCGATTCTTCCCTTCGAAGTCGACTATTTCTCGCGACGCCATCACTACCCTGTGGAGTATGTCGGCAATCCCTCCCACGATGAAGTGAGTGCTTTTCTCTCCACTTATGAAGAAACGCGCGAAGCCTTTTGCGTTCGTCACGGGTGGGACGATCAGCGAGAACTGATCGCTGTGTTAGCCGGTTCACGCCGCGCAGAAATTGCCGACAATTTGCCGCGCATGCTCGAAGCCGTGCGTCGAGTGGCCGATCCCTCGCGTTATCGAGTTGTGTTGGCCGCCGCTCCCGGCATTTCCGACGAGGAATATGCGCGTTATGGCATCTCGTTCTCCGCCGCTTCGGCAGCGACATCAGACGATGCCGGAAAAACAGCCGCCGCTCTCACATCTTCCGCCACGTCTTCGGGGCAGCTCCCCATTTGCGCCGTCCGCGGCGAGACCTTTGCGCTCCTCACCCACGCCCGCGCCGCACTCGTCACGAGCGGCACCGCCACCCTCGAAACGGCCCTCTTCAATGTGCCCCAAGTGGTGTGCTACAACATGAAGGGCGGCATTTTGGTACGAAAATTGCGTCCCTACTTCCTGAAGTGTCCCTTCATCTCGCTCGTCAATCTCATCGCCGATCGGGAAGTCGTGCCCGAACTCCTCGCCGACGACACGCGCCCCGCAAACCTTGCGGCTCACTTCGCCCCCTTACTCGAAGACAGTCCCACGCGGCACGCACAGTTGTCGGGCTACGCCGAGATGCGTCGCCGCCTAGGTCCCGTCGGCGCCCCCGATCGCGCCGCACGCTTCATCCATTCGCGCTTGACCGCCCCCTCTTCTAAGGAAAACTCTTAAACCACGGTATAAACATGACCACCATCGCCTCTCAATTCGCCGAGCAGCTGCTCAGCGTCCAGTGCATCAAAGTCCAACCCACGCAACCCTTCACCTGGGCCAGCGGTTGGTTGTCTCCCTTCTATTGCGACAATCGCAAAACCCTCGCCTATCCGCAGGTACGTACCTTCGTCAAAGAGCAACTTGCCGCCCTCATTCGCCGTCAATACCCCGAAGCCACTGCCATTGCCGGTGTAGCGACGGGTGCCATCGCCCAAGGTGCTTTGGTCGCCGACGAACTCGGACTTCCCATGTGCTACGTCCGTTCGAAAGCCAAGGATCACGGCATGGGCAACCTCATTGAAGGCACCCTTCCCGAGGGCGCACGCATCGTCGTTGTCGAAGACCTCATCTCCACCGGCGGTAGCAGTCTCAAAGCCGTTGAGGCCCTTCGTTCCGCTGGCTTCGAAATTCTCGGCATGGTGGCCAGCTTCACCTATGGTTTCCCCGTGGCTGCCGAAGCTTTCGCCGCCGCCAATGTCGAACTGACTACGCTCACCAACTACGAAGCCGTAGTCGAAACCGCTTGTCGCGTGGGCTACATCGACGAGAGCCAGCTCCCCCTGCTTGCTCGCTGGCGCGCCAACCCTTCGACGTGGACGCCCGAAGTCTAACCTCCATTTTTTTGCTACTCGATTCCTTCGAAATCCTTTCCCAACCGTATGACCAAATACGAATCGCAGATCTACACCCTCAACACCACGCAGGCCGAAGCCTATGCACGCATGGCCGACCTTCGTCGTTTTGAAGTGCTCAAGCAGGCCTTCGCCGACCCCGAACGATTGCAGCAACTGCTCCAGCAGGTTCCCGCCGATCAGGTGAACAAAGACCAAATCACGCCCGAACGTCTCGAGGAGATGAGAGGCTATCTCGAACAGATGAGCTTCACCCAGGACAGTCTTTCGGCCGACACCAAAATGGGCCCAATCACCCTCGCCATCGTCGAGCGCGATGAACCCAAAATGGTGAAACTCGTCACGCAAGGTTCGCCTGTCAGTGCCACCGTTTGGGTTCAGCTTCTGCCGCAAGGCAGCAGCCAGTGTGCAATGAAAGTCACAGTGGGAACCGAACTCAACTTCTTCATGCGCAAGATGGTGGAAAAGCACCTCAAGAAAGCGCCCGACGGCATCGCCACCTTCCTTTCGCAAGTGCTCGCCCATGTTTAGTCGGTGCAGCGGTGCATTCGCCTTGTCGCCGAGTCTCCGAGCGAGTCGGCAGGCATTGCGCGCGCTCCGGCATCGTTTGCCCGTCTTCCTCGCCGGTGTGCTCTTCGCCAGCCTGACGAACGGACTCCTCTCATCGTGCGGCGACGACACGCAGCGCCGTTTTTCGTCGTTCCCGGCCTTCCTTCGTCTCACTCCCGTCAGCGCAGCCCCGGCGTTGCGCAGTGCCGTGAGCAGCCCCGGGTCGTGGTGTCTTGTCACCTACGATGCGCACCGCTATCAACTCACGCCCCTTTCCGGAGGCGCTGCGACGAGTTTGCCGCGCACCGCACTCGAAGCCTACGGCCGGCCGCAGAGCATTGCGGGCTTCATCGTCGGCACCCCCTCGGTGCCCGCCTTCGACGGCACGTTTCCCGTCATGGCCTACGATGCCGTCTGCCCCGTTTGCTATAACAACGACAACATCGAGCGCCGTCTCATCGCCGTCCCCGATCGGTTTGAGCACGTTAGCTGCGAGCGTTGTTCGCGTCTCTACGACCTGTCCAACGGAGGCATTCCCGTCAATGCACCCGCCGACGGACGTCGCAGCGCGCATCTCTTTCGCTATCGGGCAGCTTATACGCCGACCGCCGATGTCTTCGTCGTGCAAAACTAGCACTTGCAGTTTGGCCAATCGCGCTTTTCTCCTTATCTTTGCACGCGCACAACCGGCCCGGATGGTGGAATGGTAGACACGAGGGACTTAAAATCCCTTGGCCATTGCGGTCGTGCGGGTTCGAGTCCCGCTCCGGGCACACGCTCCCCGATGTATTCGCATCGGAGAGCGTGTTGTTTTTTTAGAGAATATCGTGCACACGCACACGGGTTTTGTGCAGAATCAGACCAAAAAATACAAAACCCTCGTTTCAGCTCCCCCGTTCGTTCCGAAGTTCGTAACTTTGTGCACAGTGCGAAGTGCCGTTTGTCGCTTCATCGCTCACAACCCCTTACCCGTAATTCCCCATGGTCAAAGAAACACCGCGTACTTCTTCTGTTTCGGCTCGCCCCCTCGGCGAGCGACTCAAAGCTTGGAGTGAACCCGCCCGTCATTTTTCTTGGTGGACGTCGTGGGTCTATATTTTGATCGGCGTCATCGTCATGTGCGCCGGCTTCGTCTTTTTCATCAACCCCTACAACATCGTGCCCGGCGGCGTCTACGGCGCAAGCATTGTGCTTCACAATATTTTCCCCTCCATCCAGGTCGGCACATTTGGCTATTTCTTTGACGTCCCCCTGCTCGTACTCGCCTCCATTTTCCTCGGCGCGAAACTCGGCGCGCGCACCATTTTCGCCGCACTCATCGCCCCCGTCATCATGAATGGCCTCTCGCTTCTGGCCTATCCCGATGCCGCCTCCCTCCACTCTCTCGATCCCACGAAACTTTGCGGCGGCGTCATCAACATGACCGACCACCTCATGCTCACCTCCATCATCGGTGCCGCCATGATTGGCTTAGGTTGCGGTTTCGTCGTGCGTCAACAGGCCACCACCGGCGGAACGGACATTGTCGCCATGTTCCTGCAGAAATATGCGCACATTCGTTTCTCCAACGGCATCCTCATTTGCGATGGCGTCGTCGTCCTCTCCGGTTTGGTCGTGATCGGTTTCGGTTTGGGGGCCAAAGACGTTGCTGGCGGCGGCTCATGGTTACTCTCTTTCTATTCGCTCATCGCCATCTTCGTTTCCGCACGCACCATTGGCTACGTCATCAACGGTGCGCAGGACGACAAACTCGTGTTTGTCATTTCCGACCGCCCCAACGAAGAGCTGCGCAGCTTCATCCTCGACACCCTCGATCGCTCCGCCACACGCATCAAAAGCAGTGGTCTCTATTCCAAGGACGACAAGGAAATGCTCTTCCTCGTGGTGTCTAACAAGGAAATCCCCGCCGTCAAACTCAAGGTGCAGGAAGTCGATCCCAAAGCCTTTGTGGTCGTCACCGACGCACACGCCACTTACGGCGAAGGCTGGCGCCCACTTGCCACGGCCGGAGAACTGCAAGCCGAGTAAGTCGGGTTGGCGCACTGCACCTGTTGATGCAGCGTCTTTGCAATAGACCATACACCGCATTCAAACCATCCGCTCCACAGCCTCCGCGCGCTCTCGACAGCAAACGTCGGGGAGCGAGACGCACGACGCCCAGCACATTCCATTTCTCGCAGTTCGCTGTTCAAGAAACGCTGCATGTGGCAATGGCCAACGCCTAAAATAGAAATCGCCCCCATCGTTGTTCGCAACGATGGGGGCGATTCCATTTGCCCTCACTTGAATCTTTTCAGCAAGAAGCGCGGTTGTGCACGGAGGAACACCCCGAAAGAGAACGCGTGCCGCAGCGCCGCAGGATCCGTCGAACCATCCTTGCGGTGCAGTCGTCCGGCATCTGTGAGGAAGCCGTTGGCCTTCGCGCCGAAAGCATAGTCGCGACCGAACGGACGCACATATTCCACGCTCCAATAGGCCGTGTTCATGCGGGTGAAGCGAGCCCCGTCCACTTTGAGCGAGAGGGTGTTGAAAAACGGGCTGCCGTAGAGCGTCACAAAGTCCTTCGCCTGCCACCAGCCCACACGCACCCTCAGCGCATGCAGCAAGTCGAGTGCTGCTCCGGCCCAGAGTCCCGAACCGGTGTTGAAGGGCCACAACTTTCCCGCTTGTTGGTAGGCACCGAGCACGTGCAACTCCGCTTCCGCCGCATTCAGCACACGGTGATTCCATGTTTTGCGCAGTTGCAGCCCGATGCTACCGTTGCTGAGCGTTTGCACGCCCATGTCTGTGTCGTCTTGCTCCCCGCCGCGGTGCTGCACAGTCATTTGCAGGGGCACATCGAGCGACCAGCCGTAGCGCCGCGGGCGCAGTAGGTGCACCCGTTGTGTCATCCCGACCGTGAAAGCCTCTTGATGCTTGTCCATCTCGAAAATGAAGCTCTGCCAGTCGATCCACGCATCCATCTTCCACCGTTGCGTGCTGATCTGCGTTTGAAATCCCTTTTCGGGGTCGGTGGTCAGGAGGTTCTCAGGTTTGTAGAGCGGGAGAATCAGTTCGTGGCTCGCCCCCCCGTAGAGGTCGCCGAGCACAAAAGTGGCCGCCCCCATGCGCACCACGGCTCTGAAGTAAGGCAGCACGTGCGCACCGCCTTGGTAGGCGCCTCCCTTCCACGTCACGATGTCGTGGAAGGCATAGTTGGGGTAGCGGTTGGTGCCGTCGTAGACGAGCGCCGAAGCACCTAGCTCGAAACGCAACTCAGCGCGTGGACTGTAGACCAAATGAGGGGTGAAGCGCACCCCGGGCAGTGTGTAGCCCTTCGTGATGTTGCCGTCGTATTCGTTGTCTTTGAAAAAAGCAAGTGCATCGGCATCGAGATAGAGGG
>ERZ1674082.187-NODE-187-length-13756-cov-6.701555_pt1 | contig 13756 bp, 6 predicted proteins | sample MGYA00581118_ERZ1674082 | MGnify/ENA primary metagenome ERZ1674082 (study PRJEB41354, sample SAMEA4873329) | human saliva metagenome | biome: human-associated habitat [ENVO:00009003]; feature: mouth environment [ENVO:08000002]; material: saliva material... | reverse complement strand
ACGCTTGTGGATAGCTTGCGCACGTGCGGATAGGAAACAGGGCATCCGGATAGGTATTAACCTATCCACGAGGCGATAACCTATCCAGCTAGTCGTTTCCTATCCGCGTGGGCCACGCTGATCACAGATCCACGCCCCGGCCTCGTCACTTCGCGGCAAGCGCAGCCTTGTAGAGGTCGTTCTTGCGCGCGCCCGTTGCGTCGGCGACCTCGGCGGCGGCGTCTTTCAGGCGCATGCCCTCAGCCGCGAGCGCGAGGACCGCGCCGACGTGGTCTTCGGCGCGCGCGCTGCGTTCGTATCCGGCAACGACGATGGTGACCTCACCGAGGACGTCGTCGGTCCCCTCCGCGAGTTCCCCGAGCGTGCCGCGGCGCACTTCCTCGTAGTCCTTCGTGAGTTCGCGGCACAGGGCGGCGGGCCGGTCCGCCCCGAAGACCTCGGCCATGCGAGTGAGCGTGGCGGCGGCGCGCCTGGGGGACTCGAAGAAGATGAGCGTGTGCGGGTCGGTGGCTAGGTCCTGCAGGTAGCGCGTGGCTTCCCCGTCCTTGCGTGGCAGGAAGCCTTCGAAGGCGAAGCGGTCGGAGGGCAGGCCGGACAGCGCGAGGGCGACGAGCGGCGCGGAAGGGCCGGGCAGGACGGACAGCGGGACGCCCGCGTCGATGGCGGCGCGCGCCAGGCGGAAGCCCGGGTCGGAGACGGTGGGCATGCCCGCGTCGGAGACGAAGACGACGCGCGCTCCGCCCTGGGCGGCCTCGACGATTCCCGCGGCTTTCTCGGCCTCGTTGTGGTCGTGCAGGGCGACGAGGCGCCCGCCAAGCTTGATGCCCAGGCGCGAGGCCAGGGCCAGGGCCCGGCGCGTGTCCTCAGCAGCGACGATGTCTGCGCCCTGCAAGGCTTCGACGACTCGGGGCGACGCGTCGCGCACGTCACCGATGGGGGTGGCGGCCAGCAGAATGGAACCGGGATCCTGCCGGTAGGGCTGGGGTCCGCGCCCGCCGTGAGTCGTCGGGGACGAGGCCTGGGCGGGTTCGGCGGGATGAGTCTGGTCGGTCGCGGCTTCCATGCCGGTATCGTCTCACTGCTTTCCGGTGCGCGCACGACGCGGGTTCACTCGGGAGCACAGGACTGTACTAGAAGTTGTACAAGGGGAGAGCCAAGCGCTCCCAAGGGCTGACGTAGCATGAGATAGATACCCGTTAACGTGTTGGCGTTGGAGTCTCAGCATGCGTATTCAAAGCCCCAAGAAATCGGCGCTCACCGGAGCTGTCGCCGCCCTCGGAGTCTGTTCACTCGTGCTGGCATTCATCGCCCCCGGCGTTGAGGAGACCAAGGTCGACCTCAACGACGGCGGCGTGTGGGTCACCAACGCGAAGCGCGGCATCGTCGCACACGTGAACGTTCCCGCCCGCCTCATGGACGCCGGCCTACACGCGGCTTCCTCCTCCTTCGACGTCTTCCAAAACGGCGAGCAGGTCCAGCTCTCCGACCAAGTGGCCAACACGCTGACCCCCATCGAGGTGACGACGGCCACCCTAGCCTCGTCCGTCGACTACAAGGGGATGACCACGGACGTGCGCGGCGGCACCATCGCGGTCACGGATTCCTCCAGTGGCAGAGTGTGGACGCAGGAGGCCGACCACCCCGCCCCTATTAATACGGAGGAAAGCGAAGCCAGTATCTCCGACCTTCCCGGCGCGGTCACAACCGTGGACCGGGAGGGCAATGTCCACGCGGTCTCCGCCGAGGCGGGACGCGTAACCTCCCTGACCCGACACGGTGCGCTCAAGGATACCAAGGCCTCGCCCCTCATGGGCGTGAGCGCGACCGACTACCTCCAAATCGCGGCTGTCGGCACCGACGTGGTCGTCTGGGACCAGGACACCTCCACGCTTCACCTGCCCGGGGACAAGACGCAGCGCATCGAAGGCGAGCGAATCGTCCTCCAGGACACCGGCCCCAAAGCGGGCGAGGTCCTGCTCTCCTCCCCAGATTCCCTGATCCACGTCCCCCTCGGCGGAGGTACCCCCACGACCACGCCCGCGCCCGCAGCCGGCGGAAACCCCACTCGACCGGTCTTGCACAACAAGTGCGCCTACGCGGCCTGGTCGGCAACCGGTGCCTTCGTGAGGGATTGCCCCTCCGACGCGGACGACCGGGACATGGTCGTCGATAGCCTCGCGAGCGCCGAAAAGGCTATTTTCCGCACCAACCGCGATGTCATCGTCCTCAATGACATTGAAAAGGACGGCCTGTGGCTGCCCGACTCCGACATGATCCTCGTCGACAACTGGGACCAGCTCGAATCCAAGATCGAGTCCGAGCAGGAGACCGAGGACCAGTCCGTCGATGACATCGACAACACGGTCGCACCCGACCGCAACCAGGACAACACGCCGCCCGAAGCCGTCGACGACGATTTCGGCGTGCGCGCAGGAAAGACCGTGCTCCTTCCTGTCCTCATGAACGACTCCGACCCCGACGGCGACTTCATGACGGCGTCCGCTCTTACCCAGCCCTCCTTCGGTCAAGTGACCGTCGCTCGCGAGGGCGCGGCCCTGCAGATCGCCGTTGACAAGGACGCGTCAGGCACGGCGACCTTCGATTACGAGGTCTCGGACGGTCGAGGTGGAACCGCACAAGGACACGTCACGCTCACCGTCCACGGCGACGAGGTCAACGAGGCACCCGTGCAGAAGATCGTGCCCTCCGTCTCCCTGGGCCAGGGCGGGCGGGCCACCGTCAACGGCCTGTCGAACTGGGTGGACCCCGATGGCGATCCCTTCTTCCTGGCCGGTGCGACCGCCCCCAGCGCCATGACCGCGAACTCCCATGAGAACGGCAACGTCGAGATCATCGACGCCGGGCACGCGCCCGGCAAGGACTCCGTCGCGATCAGCGTCTCCGACGGGCGCGACGCGGGCGACGGCTCGATTAACGTCACCGTCAAGGAAAGCGCCAATGAGCCGCCGGTCGCAAACGCCGATCACCTCGTCGTGCGCGAAGGCGCATCCGCGTCGATCTCGCCGATGGCTAACGACACCGACCCCAACTCCGACACGCTCAGGCTCGTCTCTGTGGACGACGTTCCCGCCGGCATCACCGCCGTCATGGATTCCGCAGCCGGGTCGATCGCCGTAGACGGCATCACCGCCGGCACCTACTACCTGTCATACACGATCACGGACGGCCCCACGACGGCGACCGGCATCATCCGCGTGGACGTCGCCCCCACCGGTTCCGACCTGCCGCCCAGCACCGAGGACGACCTCGGGGTCCTGCCCGACGGCGGGCAAGTGCTCGTGGACCTGCTGGCCAACGACTCGGACCCCACCGGCGGCGTCCTCACCGTCCAGCAACTAGACGTGCCCACAGGTTCTCCCCTGGCGGTCGCACTCGTCAACCGCCAGATGGTGCGCGTGACCGCACCCTCCGGCCTCTCAAGTCCCGTATCGTTCACCTACACGGTGTCCAACGGGGTCGCCACGGCCTCGGCGACGGTGACGATCCTGCCCGCCCCCGCCAACACCGAATCCGCGCCGCCCGAGCTGAACGACGATTCCCTGGTCGTGCGCGTCGGGGACGTGGCCTCCGTGTCGGTCCTGGACAACGACCGCTCCCCCGCGGGGCTCAAGCTCACGGTCTCCAGCGAACTCCAGCACGAGATCCCCGCCGACCTGGGCAGCGTCTTCGTCTCGAATAACGTCGTGCGCGTGCGCGGCGGCTCCCGTCCCGGTTCGGGGCGCATCGTCTACACGGTCTCCGACACGGCCGGTAACGTCGCCTCGGCCGTCGTCAACCTGACCGTCGTCGCCATGGACGAGGACACGAACACCGCGCCGCGCCCGAAGGACGTTGTCGCCCGTACCGTCGCCGGGCACAAGGTCACGATCCCCATTCCGTTGGAGGGCATCGATGCCGAGGGCGACTCCGTGACGCTCGTCGGCATGGCCTCGTCGGCGCGCCTCGGGACCGTCACCCAGGTGGGGTCGAACTTCGAGTACACGCCCGGCAACGACGTCCAGGGAACGGATTCCTTCACCTACGTCGTCGAGGATGCCCTGGGGAAGCAGGCCATCGGGGGGATCCGCGTCGGCGTCGCGCCTCGTCCCTCCCTCAATCAGGCCCCCGTCGCGATGCCGGACTCCGTGAGGGTGCGTCCGGGCACCAAGGTGTCGGTCGCCGTTCTGGCCAACGACATTGACCCCGACGGCGATCCCCTGACCCTCGCGCAGGGGTCCGTGTCCGCGCCCTCGGGCATCGACGTGACGGAGCGCTCCGGGCGCATCGTCTTTACGGCGCCCCAGCAGGAGGGCACGCACGTGATCTCCTACGCCGTCGAGGACGGGGCTGGCGGCCGCGCCGAGGGCGTGTGCTCCGTCGTAGTCACCCCCACCGCACCGCTCCTTGCTCCCATCGCCCGCGACGACGAGGTGTCCCTGGCCGACGTGCAGGCGGCCTCCGGGTCCGTCTCGGTCGACGTGCTGAGAAACGATGAGGACCCCGACGGCGACATCCAGGACGATACGCTCTCCAGCCCGGATTCGGGCATCGGTACCTCCGGCGACACCCTGACGATTCCCCTGTCCCCCAAGCCGCAGACCGTCATTTATACGGTGACCGACCACGACGGACTGTCCGCGTCGGCTGTTGTGCGCGTGCCCGGAACCGAGATCACCCGGCCAACGCTGGACACCCGCGCCCTGCCGATCAAGGTCACGGCCGGCGTCACCAAGGAAATCGCGCTCAACGACTACATTCTGACCAGGTCCGGGCGCTCCGTTCAGCTGACCGGCGATTCCAAGGCCAGCGCCGGCCTCGGCTGGGACGGCTCCACACTGGTCAAGGACACACGCACGCTCACCTACACCGCGCTGGAAGACTTCTCGGGTCCGACCTCCATCATCGTGGAGGTCACCGACGGCACTGACTCCTCCGACGCGACGGGCGTCGTCTCCGCTCTGGCCCTCCCCGTCCTCGTCGAATCCGCCACCAACCGCCCACCCCGCGTCGTCCCAACACGTATCGACGTCGCCTCCGGCGAGGATGCGGTCCAAATCCCCATGGACCAGTGGGTCGACGACCCCGACGGCGACGACCCGACGGGCATGACCTACAAGATCACCGAGACACAGGCCGAGGGCATCAGCGCCTCCGCCTCCGGCTCGACCCTGTCGGTGTCCGCAAACGCCTCGACGCCCAAGGGACACGCCGGGCAGCTCACCATCGAGGTCACCGACCAGCAGGGTGCCTCGGCGAGCGCGAGCGTGCCCGTCAACGTCATCGCGTCCTCCAAGCCGCTGGTGCAGACCAGCCCGGGCGAGATCAGCCTCAAGGCCGGGGAATCCAAGACCATCGACGTCTCCGAATACGCGACCAATCCGCTGTCCGACCAGGGTCCTCTGACCGTCGTGGGCGAACCGTCCACCTCCGCGGGCGGCAGCGCCACGGCCTCAGGGTCAAGCATGACCATCCAGGCCGACGCCGACTTCAACGGCTCCTTTACCGTGACCTACCGCGTGCAGGACGCAACGAAGGACGTCGAGCGTGAGGTCCAGGGAACGATCACGGCGACCGTCCTGGACAAGCCGGGAGCACCCACCGGCGCGACGGCGGTGTCCAACAGCTCGGGCACAGCCCTCGTGTCGTGGAGCGCGGGCGCGACGGGTGGATCCCCCATCATGTCCTTCACCGTCACCGACCACACGCAGGGTGACTCCAAGTCCTGCGGCGCGGTTACCCAGTGTCTCTTTGACGGACGCACAAACGGCACCGAACACACCTTCTCGGTCACCGCGACGAACGAGGTCGGGGAATCCGATGCCTCCAACCAGACGAGCGTCCTCATCGACGGCAAGCCCGAAACACCCGGCGCGCCCACCCTCAAGCCCGGCAACGGTTCCATCACCGTGTCGTGGACGTCTCCGCTCAACGACGGCTCAGCCCTGGAAGGCTACGACGTGGAACTCTCGCCCGGCGGCGTGCAGCACGTCGGCGCAAATGAGACGTCCCTGACGATCTCTTCCCTGTCAAATGGCACCGAGTACAGGGTCAGGGTCAAGGCTCGCAACAAGACCCAGGAGTCCGAGTGGTCGTCCTACTCCCAGAGCGCGACGCCCTACGGTGCGCCGGGAGCACCGACAGGCGTCAGCGCCACCTACTCGGACGGCTCCGCACAGGTCACGTGGAACGCACCGAACAACATCAACGGTCGCGACATCGAGTACTACGAGGTCAGCGCGGGCGGCGCTCAGCCGATTCGCGTCAGCGCTCCGCTCACCTCCGCGTCCCTCAACGTCGGGTACTCCGAGCAGCAGGTCTCCATCAGCGTCGCAGCGGTGAACGACTCGAACGAACCCACCGGACACACCTCGACCACTGCTACGACCACCGTGTGGGCTGTCGGAGAAGTCAACTCTCCCTCCATCACCTCCGTTGCAGCCACGGGCAACTCGAGGGAAGTCAAGATCGGCGTCGAGTTCCAACCCGGAAACGGGTGGAGCAAGGGCGACGTCACCGGCTACGAATGGGCGGTGGCCGGAAGCAACGTGTGGCAATCTCTGCCCACGGGCGGCGGCACCGTCACCGGCTCAACCCTCACGGACGGAACTGAAACAACTATCAAGGTACGGGTGCACGTCCGCAAGGGCGGCGACGGCGCTGAGTCCTCCGCAGAAGCCAGCGGCGGTAGTGTGACCCCCTTCGGTCCGCCCGCGCCACCAAACGTATCGTGTCAGCCCGGCGGAATCGGATGGGTCAATTGTTCCTGGAACAATGCAAACGATGGCGGCAGGAGCGCAAGCCTGGTCCTCACCGGAGCTGTTAATGAAACCATGGGGATCACCCGTGATGGACACCGCGAGTTCAACGTTGGCGAAGGCAACAGCGCCCAGCTGTGCGTCAAGGCTGTTCAGACCTCGAGTGAGGTGGGAACACGCGAGTCCAGTCAACAGTGTGCCAGCGCCACGGCCCCCAGGTACGCCCGCAACGTAGCCGGATTCAAGGGCGGAGTTGGTCAATGCAAAGTCGGATCCTGCGGAGCAGCTCCCCACCACAAGCAGGGCCTCAGGCTGACGAATTGGCCTCCTAACTCGTCAGTGACCTGCAGCATCGACTGGGCCGGATCACCCGCAACCGTGACAGTCACAACCAACGGCAACGGCGATTGGGAAGGCGAACCCAATTGGAACTACATGGGTATGAGCATGTACCTCGTGCAGACGCACACCGCTAACTTCAACGAACGCTTCGACTGTCACTAGACACTCCCCACCATCAAATAACCCACAACACGACTAAGGACAACAATGGAAGTCACCGCAGACAACGCCCACTGGTTCGCCGACTCCTTCACGAGGATCACGGACAACGTCGGCCAGGCACTCCTGGGCAAGGAAGAGGTCATCCGCCTGGCGCTGACCTGTATGTTCGCCGAGGGGCACCTGCTCCTCGAGGACGCGCCGGGAACAGGCAAGACGGCGCTGGCGCGTGCCATCGCGGCCACCGTCCACGGGACGCATTCGCGTATCCAGTTCACGCCCGACCTGCTGCCCTCCGACATCACGGGTGTGACCATTTACGATCAGCGGACGGGGTCGTGGGACTTCCACAAGGGCCCTATCTTCGCCTCGATCGTCCTGGCCGATGAGATCAACCGCGCCTCGCCCAAGACCCAGTCGGCCCTCCTGGAGGTCATGGAAGAGGCCCAGGTGACCGTCGACGGCGTGCGCCGCGAGACGGGACGCCCCTTCATGGTGATCGCCACGCAGAACCCCGTCGAGCAGGCCGGCACCTACCGCCTGCCCGAGGCTCAGCTGGACCGCTTCCTCATGAAGACCTCAATTGGCTACCCGGGCCGCGAGGCCGGCATTGACGTCATCCTCGGCTCCGCCGCACCCGACCGCACCCGTTCCCTGTCCCCCGTGATCTCCACAAAGGCGGTCGCCGACATGGCGGACCTGGCGGCCAACAACTACGTCGACCGCTCGATCGCCGCCTACGTGCAGGACCTGTGCGAGGCGAGCCGCGCCGACTCCGAGGTCCGTATCGGCGTCTCGACGCGTGGAGCCATCGCCATGATGCGCGCCGCCCGCGTGTGGGCTATCGCCCAGGGCCGTAACTTCGTGATCCCCGACGACGTGCAAGCCCTGGCGGTGCGTGTGTGGGCTCACAGGCTCGTCTTGGACCCCGACGCCGAGTTCGGCGGGGCCACGCGCGAGGGCGTCATCGAGCGTGCGCTGGGAGCGGTCGCCGCCCCGGTCATGAAGGGCTGAGGATCGTGGCACCGCGTTCCGTCGCCGACAAGCGCCACCTGCGCGAGCGCCTCGACGCCGTCACACGTGCGCGCGTCTCTCTCGTGCGCGCGTCGGCGACGGTCGTCTCCTCCTGGCGGACCTGCATCGCTGCGGCGCGGCGGGTCCCCGGCCTCGGCTCGTTCCTGCGACTGCTGTCATCCCTGACTGTGCTCGGCTGGGGAACGGCGATCATCGGGGCGGGAGCCTCCCTGGCGGGCGTCCTGTTCTCGTGGGTCGAGGCCGCGGTCCTGGGCTTCACGTGCCTGACCCTGGTGGCCCTCTCCCTCCTGTGGTCCCTGGGCCGGGCAGGGCACGCCGTCGCGCTGCGGCTCGCCAACACGCGCGTGACGGTCGGCGAGAAAGCCCTCGGCGCGCTGACAGTCTCCAACCCCACGGCTCGGCGCCTGCGCGCCACCATGGTCGAGCTGCGCGTCGGCGCGGGCGCGAACTCGTTCCTGTGCCCGGCGCTGGGACGGGACGAGAACCACGAGGAGGTCTTCGCGATCGCGACGACGCGGCGAGGCGTCGTGGCCGTGGGCCCTGCCTCCACGATCCGCGGCGACGGCCTCGGCCTGGTCCGCCGCGTCCAAACATGGTCCGATGCCACCGAGCTCTACATCCACCCGCGAACGGTCGCCATGAACGCCTCGACGGTCGGTTTCATCCGCGACATCGAAGGAGCGACCACGCAGGACCTGTCCTCCGCTGACGTGTCCTTCCACGCCCTGCGCGAATACGTCCCCGGCGACGACCGGCGCGCCATCCACTGGCGTTCCACGGCGCGCGTCGGCAAGCTCATGGTCCGCCAATTTGAGGAAACGCGCCGATCCCACCTGCTCATCGTCCTCGACCTGGACACCGACGCGTGGGCCAGCGACGAGGAGTTCGAGATCGGCGTCTCCGCGGCGGCCTCCATGGCGCGCGCAGCCCTCGTCGATGCGAAGGAGGTCTCGGTGCACACCCAGGTCGGTCACCTCAAGACCCCCACCCCGATGCACGCGATGGACGCCCTCTCCGGGGTCGAGCGCGTCCTGGGCGCAGAACGCATCAGCGCACTGACCCAGCGCGCTGGGACCGAGGCCTCCCAGGCCTCGACCGCCGCCGTCATCTCTGGATCGCGCACCCCCCTGGCGGACCTGCACGCGGCCCTCACGCGCCTCCCCCTCGACATGGTGATCACCGGCGTGCGCATCGACATGGACGCCGACTTCGAGCTGCGTACTCTCGGCAACACGCCGGTCGTCGTCGCGCCCACCCTGGATGATTTCGCCATCGGAATGTGGAAGGCCCTCGGATGACGCCCCACACCTCCCCCACGTCCCGCGCGACCTCACCGGCCCTGCGCCGCGGCGTCGACGCCCTCGCAGTCGTATCGCTGCTCGTCGCGGCGACCCTCATCCACGGTCCCGTCTTCGGCGGACACGCAGGCTACGTCGCGGCCCTGGGTGGCCTCATCGTGGGCGTCCTGGTCGCCGCGCTCACCGCCGCGCTTCGCGTCAGGACGATTGGATCGACGCTGGCCTTGGCCGCCGCCTACCTGCTAGCCGGTGGCCCCCTCGCCCTGCCCACAACGACCGCCTACCACGTCCTGCCCACGCAGCGAACAATCCAGATGCTGGTCATCGGCACGATCACCTCGTGGAAGGACCTGCTGACCGTTCAACCGCCCGCCGGAATCTTCGTCGGGCCGGCGATCATGCCCTTCCTGAGCGCCCTGGTCACCACCTTCGTTGCGGTCACCATCGTGGTGCGCACCAAGCGACCGCTGTGGGCACTGGTGCCCGTCGGCGTCCTGGCGCTCCTCGGCATTATCTGGAGTTCCCAGAAGGCCCCACTTGCCCTGCCGATCGGCCTGTTCAGCGTGGTCGTGGGCGTCGTCTGGTCCGCACACGTGGCGGGTCGCGCACGCCGCGAGGGTGGCCGTGGGATCGTCGAGTTCAACGAGCGTACCGCCAACCCTGCATTGCGCCGAGGCATTGGCGCGGTCACGCTGATCGTCCTGGCCCTCGCGGTTGCCGTCCCCCTCACGCGCGTCGTCGTCACGGATTCGCACCGCACGGTTGCGCGCGACTACGTCGAGCCGCCGCTCAACCTCCAAGAGTATCACTCCCCCGCCACGCAGTTCCGCTTCCTGAACACCACCGACAAGGACACCGAGCTACTGACGGTGGACGGGCTGCCCGAGGGTGGCAGGCTCCGACTCGCGACCCTCGATTACTACGACGGAACCGTCATCCAGATCGCTGCGAACGCCAACGGGTCTGGCTTCCGCCACGTCGGTACCACCTTCTTTGAGACTCCAACGCCCGCCGATGCCTCGACCGTGACCGTGCGCATCAACGGTTACTCGGGGAACTGGGTGCCCACGATCGACGGGGTCCGCTCATTGGAGTACACCTCCGAGCGGGCATCCCAGCTGGCGGACGGGCTCTATTTCCACGACCGCCTGGAAACCGCGCTGTCCACCGTGCGACTCGCACAGGGAGACTCCTACCGGGTCACCGGCGTGGTGACGCGTCAGTGGAGCGACGAGGAGCTCGAAGGCCGAGCGTTCGCGCGCACGACGTCAGCAGCCGACGAGGGAGTCCCCTCCGAGGTCGCCGACGCCGCCACGGAGATGATCGGCGACGCCGCGCCGGGTATCGCGCAGGTCCGCGCCATTCAGCGCACGCTCCACGACGAGGGCTTCTACTCCGATGGCTCCGACCAGCTCTCCCTGCCGGGCCACCGCACCTCACGCATCGAGGACTTCCTGAGCGCCGATCAGTTCATCGGCGACGACGACCAGTACGCGGTCGCGATGCTCCTCATGCTGCGCTCGCTACAGATTCCCTCCCGGATCGTCATGGGCTTCCACCCGGAGACCCCGGCCTCGGGCCAGATGACGCTGACGGGCAAGGACACACACCTGTGGGTCGAGGTCCCCTTCGAGGGCGTCGGATGGGTTGCCTTCGACCCGACTCCCCCACGCGACCAGGTGCCTCAGACGGAGGTCCCCAAGCCCAAGCCCGATCCGAAGCCCCAGGTTCTCCAGCCGCCGGACCCGGCGGAGCTCCCGCCGGACACCTTCGACGACTCGGACGACAACGAGGAGGGCTGGCCCGCGTGGATCGGCATCCTCCTGGCGATCCTGGGGTGGGGCGTCATGGGCATCCTGGTGTTCTCTCCGATCTGGGCTCTGCTCCTGTTCAAGGCACTGCGTCGACGCCGCAGGCGCACTCAGGGGTCCGACGAGGAACGCGCCGCGGGCGCATGGGAGGACGTCGTCGACTACGCGACGGACACCGGCCTGCGCGTGCCCCTCGGGGCGACCCGACTCACCCAGGCGCGCGCCATCGATGCGCGGCTGGAGGATCGCCGCGCCGACATTCCAGACGACACCGGCTTCCACCGGTGGGACGAGCAGTGCACCGACCTAGTGTCCATGGCCCGTTCGCTCGACGCCGTCGTGTTCTCCGACGCGGGCGCTCAGGGTGGGGGCGCGGAGCGTTCCTGGGAGATCAGGGACGAGGTCGTGGCAGCGATTTCGGGGAAGACACCCTGGTATCGGCGCTACTGGGCGTTCCTGTCGACGCGTTCCCTGCGGATGCGCCGGGTTCCTCTGCGCGTGCGCGTCGATTCCCTCATCGAGCTGCTCGCCCAGTGGCGCGCGAAGAAGACAACACCCGCGGCCACCGACGAGACCACACCCCTGAAAGGCACGGACAATGTATGAAATGATCGTTCCGGGCAAGTATCCCGTTCAGGTTCCCCCACACCTGGCGGGGACGGTCGCGGTCAGCCTCGGGCGCCGACTGGCGTGGCGTATTCTCGCCACGATCATCTATGGCACGCTCGATGTGTTGCTGACCTTCGCGCCCTTCTACTTGCTGTTCATCTACAGGATGTCACTGGACACGTTCAATACGCTGAACGTTATTACGGGCGTGATGGCTTTCGCATGGCTCGCCTTCGTGATCCTCAAGCTTGTGCGCACCGGTGCGAGTCCTCTCATGGCCTTGACCGGCGTGCGTTGGGTCCGCTATGACTCGGGGGCTCCCGCCGGGTGGGCGGGCCTCGGTAAGCTCCTCCTGCAGAGCATCATTGGCATGCTCACCTTCGGTGTCGGTTCCATCATCATCTGCTTCGCCAGCATGGACGAGATGAACCGGACGTGGTTCGACCGCACGCTGGGCATCGTCCCGATCAACACGAAAGCGGGACGCGACACCTACAAGACCCCCGCCCCCGAGCCCGAGGAGAAGCCCGAGCCGGTCGTCCACCCGTGGAACGCCACGTCCTCGGCCGCCGCTTCGCTGCCGCCTGTCCCGACAGTGCCCGAAAAAGAAACGGAGACGGTGCACGTGCCGTGGGGAAGTGCGATCCCCGATCCGAGCCCGGCAGCGCCCTCCGTTCCTTCAGCCGCGGCGAGCGCCCCCGCGCCTTCCTCCGACTACATCGGGGCAACGCCTTGGTCGACTTCCGGCACAGGTGTCAGCACGCCAGCCCCCGAGGTGTCCGAGCCTCCTTTGTCCTTCACCCCGCCCTCGTCCTCGTATTCGGGGAGCGCGTCGGCCTCCTCCCACCACGAGGATGACGACGATGACCGCACGCAGCTCGGGGTGCGCTACGACACGGCTCGGGTCACCTTCGACACGGGCGTGGACTATCCATTCGGCGGCTCGATCGTGCTCGGGCGCAACCCGGTCGCCCCGGCCTCGCGCCCCACTGCCTCCCCCGTGCCCGTCGATGACCCGGATCGGACGGTATCGAAGACTCACGTCGTGCTCACGGCGACGCGTGAGGGGGTTCTCGTCGAGGACCTGCACTCCACCGGCGGCACGGTTGTCGTGCACGCCGACGGCCAGGAGATGCCTGTCTTACCCGGGTCTCCCGTCCTCGCGGCTCCAGGAGACACCGTCCGATACGGGCAGCGGAGCGTGGTTGTCAATGGGTAACGAGTTCGTCGAAGCGGTCAGCCCCGGGGGTGCCCGGGTCGTCATCGCGCACGCGGCCCGTACGGACGTGGGTCGCCGCCGCACGCACAACGAGGACTCGTGGGGCGCGGCCTTCCCCGTCTACTTCGTCGCGGATGGGATGGGCGGTAACGATGCGGGCGACGTCGCCTCGCGAGCTGTCGTGGACACCATGTGCGATTCGTTGGCTCCGGGCGAGTTCACCAATCCCGCTTCGCTGTCGGCTGCGGTGTCCCGCACGTCGTTAGCGGTCGCAGCTCTGGGAACGGGTTCCCGGGCACCGGGGTCGACCCTGTCAGGCGTCGCCTTCCAGGAGTACCGGGGCAAGCCCTGCGCCGCCGTGTTCAACATCGGAGACTCACGGACGTACCTACTCTCCGAGGGGAGCTTCGAGCAGATCTCCGTCGATCACTCCGAGGTCCAAGAACTCATTGACGCGGGTTGCGTGACCGACGTCGAGGCCCGCGCGCAGATCGGTGTGCGTTTCCCCGACGACGACACCGAGGCCTG
>ERZ1674082.186-NODE-186-length-13813-cov-12.667103_pt1 | contig 13813 bp, 9 predicted proteins | sample MGYA00581118_ERZ1674082 | MGnify/ENA primary metagenome ERZ1674082 (study PRJEB41354, sample SAMEA4873329) | human saliva metagenome | biome: human-associated habitat [ENVO:00009003]; feature: mouth environment [ENVO:08000002]; material: saliva material... | reverse complement strand
AAAATGACTATAATAAGCTATTTACTTCTCCAATACTTTGAACTCAGCACCCGTTGCGAAGTCCTGACCTGACTGTTCGCTGAGGGCTGTCAGACGTACGAAGCGGGCCTTGACAGGGGTGGTGAGGAGGACGGTCTTTTCTTTTCTGTTGTTCTCAAACTCACCTTCTGCAACGGCTTTGCCCCATGTCTTGCCGTCATTACTTACTTGGATGCTATACTTCTTGATGTTACCATTATTGCTGTCTTGGCGTGGCAGATAGGTGAAACCCTTGATTGTCTTCACCCCACCACAGTCGAAATCAACCCAGTGAGGGTGGTTCGCTACCGTAACAGAATACATGGTGTGCCAATAAGTACTTGGGTCGCCATCGGTGAGGTGGTTTGCGTCGCCCTCACCACTCTCCTGACTTGATGCAAAGACAACCGACAGTGGGATGCTCTCGATGCGTGAGAAGGATTGAGAAGCTACGAGCCAGTCGTTCTCCTTGGTCCATGCTGAGATCGTTCCACCCTCGCGCAGGCTGACAGGACCAGTGTATTTCACGGCCTTCTTACTGCCATTGACACGATAGAAGATGTCGCCCTTCGCTCCGTTCGCATTGATCGTCACATTGCCCTCAGCGTCACGCACGATGGTAAGTGGCGTAGCGCCGTTCAGACTAACGTTCGCATTGCTAACGAGGTCATTGGTCTCAACAGAGTTCATTGGACGTATCATGTAACCGAAGGTATGTGGCGTTGCCATCACACGGTCGCGCTGTAACGGTCCACCCTGCCCACAGCTGTTACCACCAAGACCCGTGATAGCCATGTCGAGGTGTAGATAAGTGTAATCACTCTGAGGCAGTTCGTGTGGGTGGTTAGCCATAGCGATGGTGTTATCCGACCATGGAAGGGCAGAGAAACTCATCTTGTCTTTGGCAACGAAGAGGGCCCCATAGAGCGCATCCTGTCCACCATTGCCAGCGAGCGAGAGCCAACGAGTGTCCTGATGGTTACCCGTGTCTTGTGGTTTAGGGAATGCCACAAACTCATCCTCAACGTCCTGCTGCTCGTAGATACCAATCATCTGACCCGTCTTACGGTCTGGATAGTTATCGACCGTACCACGTCCATAGTAATTCAACAGTCTGAGTGCCTTTGGAAGACGTACCGTATAACCGAGCTTAGCGAGTGTCAGATTAGGCTTATTGCTGGTGATTGCGCTCTCACTCTCAATACTTCCATCAGGGAAGATGGTGTAGACAACCTGCGTAGTAAAGCGGAAGTCGTCCTTACCGAAAGGCTTTTCTTTGTTTTCGATGAGCTTCTTCCAGTTGGCATTACCGCCCTCAAGGCGATAACTATAGGGTGCTTGCGACTCTACGTTGCACACAACAGAGACAGAGCCGTCGGCATTAGCGTGGGTAGTATAGCTCGTACACTTGTGTTGAAGATTATTCAATCCGTTCGCATACCATCCTTCGTAAGCCCAGTTATCATTGTTGACCCATGCACGGAAGGCGTTCAACTCTGGTCCACAACCGTCTGGGATGATGGTCTTACCATCGTACTGAAGGTTATAAATCGTACCCTTCGTGAGGTCGAAAGTGGTTGTGAAGGTCTTACCAGAGAGCACTATCTTATTGTCTTTCACGGCCGACATGTTCACTTTACCAGCCGTTGCGATAGCTGGACGAGCTGCTGCAACCTGCACAGGCAGCTGCTCCTCGGCCTGAATATAGCCCGCCTTCGCCCAAGGCATATCCTCTTTAAGACGATAGACAATGTGTAGGAGATACTCCTTATTAGGGTCGAGACCCTCGTTGAGCCCCGTGATGGTGATTGCTTTATGTGTCCTTGCAGGTACGCTACCCAAGTCAAGTTCGCCCTTCTTAACGGCTACTCCGTCGGCAGTCAACACGTAAGACATAGCATAACCACTGAGGTCATCCGTGTAGTAGTTCTTATTGAACACATCCAATGTGGCCGTCTTAGCATCCTTCCAAGTGGTACCAATATACTGATAGACCTTCTTCACCTCATAATACTGTGGTTTAGGCTGCTCGTCACCGAAGATGATACCGTTCATAACAAACTGTCCGTCGTTAGGTGTATCACCAAAGTCACCACCGTAGGCAAGGTATCGCTTGCCCTCTTTCGTGTAGTTATACATACTCTGATCAATCCAATCCCAGATGGCACCACCCATGAAGAAGTTCGTAGACTCCATCGCTTCCCAGTAGTCAACGAGGTTTCCTACGGCGTTGCCCATCGAGTGAGCATACTCTGAGATATGGAAAGGATACTTAATGCCCATCCTCCCCTTGACCGCATCACGGGTCCATGCGATACTTGGATACTGGTTAGAACCCATGTCGACAATGTCGTTGTTGCGCTCATATTGTACTGGTCTTGATGCGTCGTAAGCCTTCAGAGAGTCGTAGGCAACAACGAAGTTATGCCCAGGGCCAGCCTCATTGCCTAAGCTCCAGATAACGATTGAAGGATTGTTAACCAACTGATGCGCCATTGTCATTACACGGTCTACATGCGCTGCTTGGAACTCTGGCACATGAGACAACGATGCCTTCCCATAGAAGTATTCGTGGCTTTCGATGTTGGCCTCGCTCTCTAAGTAGATACCATACTTATTACAGAGATAGTAGAAGTAAGGGTCATTAGGATAATGCGAGGTGCGGATGTGGTTGATATTAGCCCGTTTCATCAGCATAATCTCATGTTCCATCTGCTCACGAGAGATGACCTTACCCGTTAATGGGTTCGTATCATGGCGGTTAACACCCTTTAGTTTGACGGGCTTACCATTGATGTAATAGTATCTTCCAGCCAGTCCGAACTCGTCCTGACTTGCTGGTGTATCCTTAATCTCCACTGTTCGGAATCCAGTTTGGAAACTTATCGTCTCAAGAACTTTCTTTCCTTGCATCAGTTCACCCACGACAACATACACGTTAGGCGCTTCTGCGGTCCAGGCAGCCACGTTGTCGACCGTTAAAGCCTGTCGGATAGCAGCTTGACCCTTGCTGTTACAAGTCGTTTTAGCCTTAGCATCCTCAAAGGTAGCCACCAACTCGTTGTCATCCGCAAAGAGTCTGTTCTTATAAAGACTCCATCGTATATGCAAGTCCTTGGCTGTCTTCGCTGTAAGGTTCTGCAGTGTTGTGTTGAGGTTCACGGTCCCCTTGCCGTCAGCATAGGCAGGGATAGCCTTCACGTCGGCAACATGTACCTTCGGAGTAGCCGTCACGCTGACATTACGGAAGATACCTGGGAGGCGGAACATGTCCTGTGCTTCGAGGAAGCTACCGTCTGATGAGCGATAAACCTCAACTGCTATCTCGTTCTTACCCTTGTTGATATAAGGGCTGATATCGAACCGTGCCGTGTTACGAGAGTTCTTTGAGAAACCAACATAACGGCCGTTAATCCACAAATAGAAGAACGAGTCGACTCCATCAAAGTTCAGATAGACCTCCTTACCATCCCATGTAGCAGGGATGTCAAAGCTCCTTCTGAACGAGCCAACCTCGTTTCGGTATTCGTATGTGGTGTAGTTCTTAGGCGGTTCACGCATAACTCCCTTCTTCCAGTCGCCCGGCTCGATGTTATACTTGAATATAACCCACTGATTAACATAGATAGGTACACCGTACTTCAGCGTACCGTCCTTCTGAATACCCGCCATATTCCAACTTACAGGCACCTGCAGACGATCCCACCGACTATCATCGTAACCCCTTGTGAAGAAGTCTTTTGGACGCTCATCAGGGTTCTTTGAGAAGTGAAAACGCCACTCTCCGTCAAGCGAGAGATAGTCTTTTGCATACTCTGGCAATACCTTCCTCGCCTCATCGACCGATGAGAAAGAGGAGAATAACGCACGTGCTGGCAACTTGTTATAGCCTAACTCGCTCGGAGCCTGCCACTCATTACCAGTTGGTGCTGCCGCCTGTCCGAAGAGATAACCACCTGTTGGGTGGTCGTCAGCATGCACAGGTGCAGCCATTAATGACGATAATAATAAACCGAATAAAAATTGTTTATGCATAATAGTTAGGTGTTATACTTTATCAGATTGCTCTTGCGCCCTATCGTGACGACCCCCCTTAGCACACTATATCGACACTGCTTGCATGCTACATCGACACTGCTTGCTCGCCACATCGACACTGCTTATACGCCACATCGACATTGTTCAGTACGCTATAAGGTCGTGACTCAGAACGCAAACCTTACCCTTCTTCCATCGAAGGCAAAGTTAATAAAAAAAAACAAATATCCCACATGAATGAAAGGATATTATGTAAATAATACACTGTAAAGCACTCTGTCTACAAATAAATGGCTTTGTGTCGTTGATAAGGAGGCCTCTTCTTACCAGATAAACGCAGAGAATTACAATGAGAGAGAACCCAAAGAAAGAGAGGAAATCCTTCCCTCCATGCCCTTCCCCAAAGGGAGAAGAAATATCCTCTCCACCCCCTTTCCATTCGGAGAGGAGTTGGGAGTGGCGTAAAAAAGGTCCTTGTGACCAACCGATAACACAGAGCATTACTGCTAACGTTAGCAGTAAAGTCTGTGATATCTGTCGCCTGCTTGCAGGCGTTTGTGGGCTCTAAACGTTAGCAGAGAGGCTTCTGGTCAATCTATGAACTCTGTGAGAAAAAAAATCCCAACAAGTATATAAAGTCGTAAAAAGACATTACATAACACCCTGCTAAGCACCCACAAACCAAGAGCATATCATCGCCCATAACCAAACTCATAACCCTCAAGTATTCAGCCTATTACAAACAGCGATTAAGAACATGCTCTTCTTGCATGAAGAAGACGCCCTTCTTGAACGTTGACAGGCATGTTCTCGAACATAGAAGGGCCTCTTCTTGCTTCAAGCACAGCCCCTTCTTGAAAAGAGAAGGAAGCTCTCTGTAAAATATCTTGACATTCTCTGTTTATATAGTTAGTATTCTGTCTCTCAATGATGACCTTTTTTCTCTCACAGAAGAACACAGAAGAACAGAACACACAGCATTCCACAGAGACATTAAGTCAACCGATTTCACAGAACCTTACAGCCATCTTTGGCAGTAACGTTCTGTGAATTCTGTATGCCGAAGGCCTTCTGTGGGCTCGAAACAGTGCGCAAAGAGGTTCTGTTAAATCTGTGAGTTCTGTGAGAGAAAGAAATGTCCTTTGTGAGAGAAAAAACTACCCAGCAAGCCTCATAGGCCTAACCTCATCGAGAGGGTGCGTTCTATTTCTCACAGAAGAACACAGATGAACAGAACACACAGCATTCCACAGAGACATTAAGTCAACCGATTTCACAGAACCTTACAGCCAACGTTAGCTGAAACGTTCTGTGAATTCTGTATGCCGGAGGCGTTCTGTGAGTTCGAAACAGTGCGCAAAGAGGTTCTGTTAAATCTGTGAGTTCTGTGAGAGAAAAACCTCCCAAGCATAAGAGAAAAACCTCATAACAACCCATGCAAGCAGGCCAGTAGGGGTAACCTCACATACCAACTACCAGTTGGCCCCTCCCCCTTCCCCTCCCCCAAAGGGAGGGGCGTGATCACCGAGATACCCCTATAACAAGGGTGTACGCATCGGTTTATCCTCGTATTGGCAGGCCAATAGGGGTAACCTCACATTTCACTCCCCTCCCTTCGGGGGAGGGGCAAGGGGGAGGGGCCGGTCAGAACCAAGCTTATACTCACCTCTTCAACCTCACCCACGTACCCTTCGGGAGGTTATAACCAGCACAGATACCCATGCCATTGAGGACGTTGCTGTAGGTAGTACGGATTGAAGAGAGACCTGCCTGGGCAAGGGAATTATTAGAGACATCGTTTAACGCTTGTAGGAAACGGTAGTATTCGGGTGTGAGGTGATAGAACTCTATTATGAAACCCTGTTCTATTCCGTAGCGTTCCTTCATCTCTTTCAGAGCCTCATCAGAGAGGTTCATCAACTCAGTGTTGGGTTGAACGTTCAGGTGGAGTGTGTATTCTCTGCCGTTGATCGTAGCGTCATCAAAGATATAGAAGTCCTGATAGAAGTCACTACTAAAGTCGAAATCATCGTCAATGTCCGACAATGGGTTGAGTAAAGGTTCACTTGCCGTATAGATAGGTATGTCATCCTCTTGCAAGAGGTAGTTGACCGCCACCGAATCCCACTGTTCGTTCTGTCGCACCTGTAAGTAGTCATCATAGTCGAAGAAGGTAGCCACCTCGTTAAAGTCGCCCACAATGTCCCTACGGAAACAGTCGATACGGCAGCTCATCAGACGTTTTATCTTTACACGCACAGCATAATAGTCGTGCGACTGAGCAGGGTCGGTGAAGGTGGCCTGCACCTGCAGGAAGTCTCGCAAGTAGGATGAGGGATCTTCCTTCATCCTCACCATACGCGTAGAAGTACTGCTGATGGCTACTGGTTGAGGTATCTCAGTTGTCGACTCAACCGTCTCCAAGCCCTGCGCCTCTACCTGTAAGTGCACCTTATCACCCGCCTTCTGCTGTCCGACGACATAGTATCGTCCTTGTCCCACGGCCGTTACAGGCAACGACTGTCCGTTGAGTTGATAGCTGATGGTAGCATCGTCGATAAGAACATTCGGTTGTGCCGCATTATACTGCTTCAAGGGAACACTCCGCAAGACGGTGATATAGGTGGTATCGGCAGTAGAAGGCATACAATAGACCACCATCTTTGCCTTCGCATCGGGGAGGTTGCTAACACTAAAATCGTCCTTACACCCTGTCATCAACAAGGCGAGGAGAAGGAAAAGATATATCTTTCTCATGTTCAGAACTTAAAATTTTATGGTGTAACTAAAGGACGGTATCACTGGGATAAAGGCATTATTCTTTATCATAATCTTGTTTTCACTATTGACTTTCACACGCACCCAGAGTGAGTTCAGATGACAATAAGCGTTATAGAGACTAATGTTCCAGATGCGCTCGTGTCCCTTCTTGGTGGTATGACGGAAGTCTATACCTAAGTCTAAACGGTGATAAGCCGGCAAGACAACGTTATTAGGCTGCTCGTAAGCAAAGTTTAAGAGATTGTCATCGGGCGAGGTAAAGGTGATGCCCCCACCAGTCTGTGCCGGAACCGTTGGCAGACCGATATACTGAGTAGGGACAGTCATGCGGTTACCCGTATGGAACGTCCATGCAGCGAAGGCCGAAATCTTCTTCGTTATGTTCCATCTTCCACTGAGCGTAAGGCGGTGTCGGTTGTCAAACTTATCATAGTACCAATCGTTATGGAAGTCATCAAACTTCTTCTCGGCCCATGAGAGGGTGTAAGAACCGTGCAGGGCAAGATTGGCGATGGTGTAGTCGGCATCCAACTCAACGCCATACGAACGTCCTTCTCCCTCCATTACCATATAGTCCCAGTTGGCTGCAGGCGGCTCTAATCCAGCCCAGCTGGCATACTGCAGGATATGACTTGAGTGTTTATAATAGCCCTCTAAGGTCAGCAACCAGTGAGCGTTCGGTTTCAGATAAGCTCCGGCAGCCAACTGCCAAGCACGCATAGGATGGAGGCGAGCTGTGGTTGGCACCCAATAGTCGGTTGGGAGGTCGAGAAAAGAGTTCGCTATCTTATGCACAAATTGGCTCATAAGGGTGTAGCTGGCCTTGAACGACAGGCGGTCGGAGGGTTGGAACTTCATCGACAGACGTGGACTAAGCGTTGAGAAGGTCTTACCGCTAATACTGAACAGGTCTACGTTCAGTCCGCCATTGACGCTCCATCGTTCGTTGAGCGTCATCTCGTCCTCGGCATAGAGCGTCACTTGGTGGGCGATGTTCTTGTTATGACTATGGATAGCAATCGTGTCACCCTTCTCTTCTCGACCGCCTTGATAGCCGTCGAAGCGGTTGAATGTCTGTGGTTGGAAGCGATGGTAGGTGTACTCCTGACCGAAGAGGATGTGGTGACGGGGCGTGGGTCGGTAGTCGAAGGCAGCCCGATAGCCGATGTCATCGATAGCCGAGCGGTAGCCATGCGAGGTCGTTGTCAACTGGTCCTTACCATCAGAACGCCTCACCGTCCACTCGTCCGAGCTGCTTACCGACGAACGGTTATGGGTGTAGAAGGCTGTGAAATTAGCGAAGAGCTTCGGTGAGAACTGGTAGTTCCAGTCTAAGGCAGCATTGAAGTTACCCCAGTGGAAGGAGTTCTTATATATATCGTATTCACCGTATCCATTGTCGTCTCGATGGTCGCCCCACTCGTCCTTTGCGTCTAAACGGTCCTCACCAGAGTAGACACTCAGCGACATTCGCGAGCGTTCGTTGAAGATGTTGGTCAGTTTAAGGTTCATATCATGGAAGAAATAAGCCATACTAACCTTGTCTTCGTTGTCTCTCCGACTATTAATAATCGCAAAGGCAGGCCGTGTGAGGAGGTCTAACCAACTGCGTCGTATGCCGATGTTATAGGAAGTCTTACCTTTTCTGAGGGGTCCTTCAAGGTGTACTGATCCGTCTAAGAGACCGATACGGTAGCTGCCGTGTGTGTGATAGAGGTCGCCATCGGCCGTGCGCACATCCGTGACACTCGATAGTCTACCGCCATAACGGGCAGGGAAACCACTCTTATAGAAGTCTACGTTCTTCACTACATCTACGTTGAACGAAGAGAAGAGACCTAAGGTGTGATTGGTATGATAGAGCGGTGTACCGTCGAGCAAGAAGAGGTTTTCATCGTTGTTGCCGCCATGTACGTAGAGACCGCTGGTCAGTTCCATTCCTTCCGCTACTCCACTCGTACGCTGTAAGGTCTTGATAACGTCAGGACTACTCATCAGTGCGTACTCAGTCATAATGTCTTTCTGTGAGAGAGAGAGCTTACCTGTCTGTGTCTTCAGTAGTGGCGAGTTCAAGTCGGTCGTTACCACGACCTCAGTAAGCTCTGCATCGTTCTGCAGCGTGATGTCATAGTTTCGATTGGCCGTGAGCGTCACCGCATCAGTCAGCGTCTTATAACCCACGTAACTACATCTTATTTCATGGTTGCCCTCGGTCAGTGTGAGTGAGAAATGGCCGTATGCGTTCGTCATCGTACCCTGTCGTGTGGTGAGGTCGTAGACAGTTGCGTTGATAAGCGGTTCCCCATTGCGGTCCTTAACATATCCACTCAGCGTGAAGCGTCGCCGCCCCTTGTCCTCATCAGTAGGTTTGCTTGTCGTCACGACCATCTCCTTATTCGTCATGACCATCATCTTATTCGTCGGGTTTGTATGCTTCCACCCAGCCGTTTCATGTGCATATAGCATCAAGGGCGACAGCCAGATGGCAGCCAATAATAATGGTTTGTTCATAAGATATTAATTTGTTTAGGCTACAAAGATAAACATTTTTTCCGTTTCCAGCTGCTTTTCAGGTAATGTTTGGGTATTTTTTTTGGACAGAAGGGAGATGGGTTCAGTCCAAGCCCCTACTGGCCTCACCCCCAGCCCCTACTGGCCTCACCCCCAGCCCCTACTGGCCTCACCCCCAGCCCCTCTCCGAATGGAGAGGGGAGTGATATGTGAGGCTACCCCTATTGGCCTGCTGAAAGAAGGAGAAGGAATGCCTGACGGACGGAGGGAGAGCTACGAGGCAGTGCCTCGTAGGCCTGAACAGCAGGGGACAAAAGGACCAGCGCTTTCTATGAGCCCTGTGTGCTCTGTTCCTCTTTTACCTTGTCTCCTATTACAAGCAACTTGTTTACCCGTCTACTCGTCCACCTATCAACTTGCCACGTTACCCTGTCTCAAACATACCCTGTCCCTATCTCAGCCCTCTGTTACTCCCAGAACTTGTTCATCTGTTACTTTGTCTTTCTCATACCCAGTCCTCTTATCCACCTTACCCTGTCTCCTTATCCACCTTACCCTGCCCCTACCCTGTCACAAAAAAAGTGAAGCCTTACAGCTTCACTTTCTTTTTCTTTCCGCTACTCTCGTTACTCATGCGGTCGAGGGCAGTGATAACAAAGACGTATTTCGTTTGTCCACCTTGATAGTTGAGGCGCAGTCTATTCTCGTAAGGCATAGCAACAATCTTCGACGGGTCGTCGAGGTTGATAGGTTCATGCGGTTGGAAACAATAGACAACATATCGGTAAGGAGCATCGTTCCAGCCTTCACCCCTCGGAGCCTTCCATGTGAGGTAATAGCCATCGTCCTCATGTCGAGCCTTCACACGCTTAGGTTTTGACGGAGCATCATCGTCGATGAACGGCATAGAAGGCTGCAGAGCAGGATATCGCCAGTAGTTTGTGCGCAAGAGCGTACCGTAGTTACCGGGGTTATCGACCACCGACTTCGCATACCAAAGGACAGTACCATTGACGTTAGCCGACTGCTGATGCAAGCGACGTTTCGCTGGTAGCTGATTAGAGTTAGGGTTCTGTGGGTCGGCAAACTTCACCGTGCGCAGCACATCCTCACCTATATATAATGGTCGCTTAGCCGCATTACGGTTCCACCAGCCAATGAGCTCCTTATAGTCAGCAGCCTTATTACCAATCTCCCAATAGAGCTGAGGCACACAATAGTCTATCCATCCGTTGTTAACCCACTTAAGGACATCGGCGTAGAGGTCGTCATAGTTCTGCAAACCATTGGTTCGACTGCCAATACGTGGGTCGCTCTTTTGGTTGCGATAGATGCCGAAAGGCGACACACCAAACTTCACCCAAGGCTTACGACGATGGATAGTTTCGCCCAACTGCTTGACGAAGAGGTCTACATTATTACGTCTCCAATCATTGATATTCGTAAACCCTCGCCTGTCACGTTGGAAGTTCTGCTGGTCGGGAATGGTCTGTCCTGCAGCCGGATAGGGATAGAAGTAATCGTCAATATGGAGTCCGTCGACATCGTAACGGCTCACGATATCATCCACCACCGTACAGATATAATTGCGATTCTCAGGTAGGGCCGGATTGAGGATATACTGTCCATCGTAAGAGAAGACACGGTCGGGGTGGGTTATGGCTACATGGTTGACAGCAAGCTGGTTTGTGTTCTTCGTCTTAGCACGATAAGGATTGATCCATGCATGCAACTCCATACCACGCTTGTGACACTCGTCAATCATCCATTGCAACGGGTCCCAGTAAGGAGAAGGAGGTGTACCTTGTCGGCCGGAGAGGAACTTGCTCCACGGTTCATACTTACTCGCATAGAGGGCATCACACTCCGGACGCACCTGAAAGATGATGGCGTTGACCCCATCCTTCCTTAGTTCGTCTAACTGATAACGTAACGTACGCTGCATCTCCTGTGTGCCGAGTCCTTGAAACTGACCGTTGACACACTGAATCCACGCACCACGGAACTCTCGTTTCTTAGGCTGTGCCTGTGCGGATGTAGCGTAGCTAAGCCCGATGAACACCACTGCGGCAATCAATAATCTCATTAGAGAATTAAACTGTCTCATGTCTTTTTAGCATTTATAAAGAGTAGCCTTGCTACCTGTCTCTGCTCCATAAGAAGCTGATGGTGCGGTATTTACACACCACCACAGGCCGTCAAGGCATTGAAATCACATCTACTTGTTTCTTATAACCTATTTAATGATTCTCCCGTCGACCCTTTCCTTCTCCAGCCATCTTCCTGAACACCTGTCGGTGGAAGCGCCTTTCGGCCTCTAATATTTGGAGTAGTTTCTCGGCAGGTATCACCTTTAGCATCTCTACATGATAACGTTGTTCTATATGCTTTAATTGTATTTCGAGCATATCCGACTTTGTTATGATGTCACTTGCCTCTCGTGCCGACTTCGGTTTGGTGTTATGAAGGGTGCGAAGACGGTCGAAATAGACTCGTTGTTTACTACGCATCTCATCATAGATGAGGAAGAAACGCGACGCTTCCTGTGCACTTAGATTAGCCTCTTTTGTAATGAATTTATGTGTCTCCAGCCTTACCTTGTTCGGGTCGAAGCGCCCTTGTGCACAGACAAAGGCTGCGTTGAGGATAAGACAAAGCATAAGGATAATTCTTTTCAGTCTCATATCGGTATCCTCCTTTCTATTGATCGTTTTCCATGTAAGCATACATATCCGACTCGTCAATCATGAAATAGTCGGCAGCCTGGTCGAATCCGTCTTCTGAAGTGGCCGATAGTGCTGTCGATGCCTTCGTCCCATTGTGTCCAGCCAATGCGCTCTCGTCTTGCTGACCCTCGAACGCATGATAAGAGAGAAAGCCCACCAATACGATACCCACCGTCACGGCTGCAGCAGCCAACGGACGAAGATAACGGAAGGTGGTGCGACGAACGGTCGTAGGGTGCGTAGTCTCCTTCTGTTCCACAGCCGACAGCTGCTCCATCACACGTGTTGACAGGTCAGAGAAATAACCGTCAGGCACCGTGAAAGGGCGTTTATTGCCATATTGCGTTTGCAAGTGATTCGTTGATTCCATAAAGTTTTTTCTTTGATATAACTTAGACTACGGAAAGAGGAAATGGTTTAATCATTAAGGAGAGAATATTACTCATTGCGTTTCAGATAGTCTGTAACCTTCTGTACGGCAACATGATAGGAGGCTTTTAACGACCCCTCGCTCGTCCCTAAGAGCTCGCTCATCTCCGAATACTTCATCTCGTCATAGTAACGAAGGGTGAACACCGTACGTTGAACATCGGGGAGCATGGCTATAGCCTGCTGTAACAAAGCCTGCAACCTATCACCATCAAAGTAGTCATCAGCCATGAGCTGGTTGGCAATAGCCGGGTCGGCATCAGCACTGGCAAGCGTTGTAGCCTTCTGACGACGTAGGAAATCAAGAGCCTCATTGATAGCGATGCGATAGAGCCAAGTAGATAGTCTCGACCGTCCTTCGAATGTAGGAAGATTCTTCCAAGCCTTTAAGAACGTGTTTTGCAACACGTCATCGGCATCGTCATGAGTAAGTACAATACTACGAATCTTCCAGTACAGCGGCTCACCGTACTGGTCAACAATCATGGGGAAAACCTTCCGTCTTCCTTCAGGACTCGCCAACAAGCGAATCACTTCAGCTTCATCAAGGGAGGACACTGCGCTTCAGATGTCGGATAAGAACGTGTGTGGACGTATCAGCCGTTTATCGGATAGAGACCTTACGTACTACGTTGCCCACCTTAACAATATAACAACCCTTTGGGAAATTGAGTGTGTAATGCTTATCGCCACCGTCAACTTTCACGCTCATCACGCGTACTCCCGTCACATTATATACTGATAGCTGTTCGTCTTCGGCCCCAACGACATGCAAGACGTTGCCGAGGACAGAAATAGAGATAGTCTGAACATCTAAGTCAATCAGGTCTATCGCTGCACGCGCCTGTACTGTTGAGGTGAAGCCAACAGATAGTAGTAATGTGAAAAGGAAAGGAGTAAATATCTTTTTTATCATAGATTATGCTTTTATGTCAGCCACAAAGATAGTAAATTTCAAGTAGATAATGAGCTTTATTGCCTTAGAGGGGGAAGATTTAATAATTATTAATAAACAAACACAATCCTTCTCTTGTCCTTCTAAACCCCCTCCTGCGTTCTCCTTGACACCTTATTATATTAGCAGCATAGCCATATTATATTATCAGAATAGCCTTATTACATTAGCAGCATAGCCCTTTTTGTACTATCAGCAAGCCCTATTACATTTTCAGCATAGCCCTTATTTGTATTATCAGTATAGCCTTATTATATTATTAGAATTGCCTTATATTTATCATCATCACATTCTTATTTATGGTTCTTCCGTTAAATGTGTAGATTGTTAATAGAATGAGATTAATCCACATACA
>ERZ1674082.182-NODE-182-length-13930-cov-18.456721_pt1 | contig 13930 bp, 13 predicted proteins | sample MGYA00581118_ERZ1674082 | MGnify/ENA primary metagenome ERZ1674082 (study PRJEB41354, sample SAMEA4873329) | human saliva metagenome | biome: human-associated habitat [ENVO:00009003]; feature: mouth environment [ENVO:08000002]; material: saliva material... | reverse complement strand
AATACAGCGCGCCCCTGCTACCGACTGGTAGCAGGGGCGCGCTGTATATATAGGTAGCTCTGCTTAGCCCTCAGTCTCAGGCACAGAGGGCTCTTCCTCCGTCGTCTCCTCGGGGATCTCGGGGAGAGGCTCCCCCTTGATAGCCACGTAGATCGTGCAGGTACCTGGGAAGATACTATGGTAGAAGGCCTCGCTGAAGCCGGCTTCCTGCAGGATAGCTACCATCTTCTCACGCTGGGGCATCGCAGCGATGGACTTCGGCAGGTACGTGTAGGCATCCTTGTCATCGGAGAAGAAGCGCCCGATGAGCGGGATGATCTGCCCTGCGTAGAGCTTGTATCCCACTCGAAGGAGAGGATTCGTTGGCTCGGAGAGCTCGGCGATGACCAGCACACCCGAGGGGCGGATGATGCGATGCAGCTCACGTGTCGCCGCGGGGATGTCGGGGAAGTTGCGGATACCGAAGGAGATCGTCGCCGCGTCGAAGGTATTCTCCTCGAAGCTCGTGGCGGTGCAGTCCTGACGGTCAAAGACGATGCGGTCGCTCAGGCCCAGCTGATGGACCTTCTCCGCACCGATACGCATCATCTCCTCCGAGATATCGATGCCCGTGACCTTCTTGACGGAAGGCATCGTCTGCACGAGTGAGATAGCGACATCACCCGTACCCGTAGCGACATCCAGCACGTGCTTCGGAGCATAGGGTGCGAGGAAGCTCAGCGCCTTGCGGCGCCAAGAGCGGTCCAGCCCGAGCGAGATCACGAGGTTCAGGCGGTCGTACTGCGGAGCAATGCGATTGAACATCCGGCGGACCTGGTCCACCTTCGGGTCAGCACTGTCCTTATAGGGGGTAATCATTGTGGTAGAGATATGGGAAGGATGTGATAATGATGGTGATCACTTATGAGAGAAGTAGATCGAGTGGGCATCGGAGATACGCCCTGAAGTAGGACGCACGGCAGCGATATAAAGCCCAGGGACAAGCCCCGTGACGGACACCGTGGCACGGCCACCCGTCTGCGTGAGCTTCTGATGCATATGGAGCTGACCGGTGAGGTCATAGATACGCACTTCGCAGGGCGTGCGGCGTAGCTCTTCGCCCTCGAGGTGCAGAGCCCCGCCGTGGTAGTAACCCGTGAGGCCTTGGGGTAGGTCGCTCTTCTCCTCGGGATTGACCAGCGTCGTCGTCTCGATGAGGAGGTCGATCCAGTACGCCCCACCAGGAAGCTCGGTGCTGCGACGCCAGCCATCAGTCCAGTGGTGCGTCCACGCAGCCCACCCACGTAGGCGGTCAGCAGGCCCGTCATAGGCCAGGAGCGGCAGGCGTAGCTCACGGCTGTCACTCGTCGTGCAGGAGAGGAGGTAGCGCCCTTCGCTGAGGCTGAGCTTCAAGCCATCGGGTGCGGGGAAGAAGAGCTCGATACTATCGGAACGGAGCGTACGTGAGCCACGCTGCGCTGCCCCGAAGGCATCATAGCGTGCATACGTGCCGAGGGTCGAGGAGGCGAAGTCCACGACCTTACCGCCGAGGGCATAGTCATCGGTGAAGGGCTGGAGCGCTACACGCAGCTGGGGGAGGTCGGCAGCAGTCAGCTCTTCACTACTCTTGAAGACGACGTACGCCCCGAGGATCGTAGCCCCCGATATCTGGGGAAGGCGCAGCTCATTACCGACAGCGTCAACACCCGTACGGGGCGTGTGCGTCACGTTGGGCTTGACGACTTCGGCTGAGGTGGACACAGGATCGGGGTAGATAGCGCTCAGGCGCTGCACGACCTTCGGCGCAATGGGATCGTAGCCATCGCAGGTCTTACGACCCGAGTTCGTGGGGTCGAGCCACGGACGGAGCGAACGGATCGTGCCCGCCCCAGGGGTATTGGACACCCACGAGCGCTTGAGCGCCCAGTAGCGGTCGTCATAGGGGCTATCACAGTTCGAGGCTCCCCCCGTCAAAGCGCCGACGATGAGGCCGTCCTTGTCGAAGAGTGCCGAGCCCGAAGAGCCCGCAGCCGTCGCACCGACAGCCCAAGCATTCACCTCCCAGTGCACGTCGCTCCACGAGATGAAGCGCACGGAGCCGTACTTATCCTCATAGGAGAGGTCGTAGTCATTGGTACGCAGCTCGGTGTCACGGGTGAGGTTGTAGCGCTTGGTCGAGCCCCCAGGATGATGGATACCGACGAAGGGACCTTGGGGCGACTCATTGATATTCCACCCAGCGAAGTAGGGCTGATAGGCCGCAGGGATCGGGCCGAGCGTACCGTTAGCTCTGCGGGGAAGCCCCTTGATACGTAGCAGGCACATATCGGTATTCTCATTGTAGCCGACGAGGTTGGCTCCGCTCAAGCTCTGCTCCTCCGTGGGGCGCACGTTGCCCTCACGCAAGGGACTTTGGAAGCCAAAGAAGAAGACCGTCGTCGAGGCATTGCGGTTCACAGCGCCGAGATCGCCGAGGAGCTTAAAGAGATTGTTGAGGCAATGTGCCGAGGTCAAGACGTAAGGCGTGCCGTCGGAGCGGGTGTTGTTGATGAGCGAGCCCGTGCTGGCGCTGGTCCCACCGACGATGAGAAGGAGCGTGCTACGGCTCTGCTTCCACGCATCGGGATAGGCGATAGCGTTGGGCGCACAGCTCAGTGAAGCGAGCGAAGCACGGGGATGGTCGTAGAAAGGCTCCCCTGGTTGGGCGAAATTCTCCGCGCGACCGGCACTGCGGAAGTCGCGGAAGCCGTAGAAGAGCGCATCAAGTCGGAAGGGGAGCTTCAGCTGGTCAGCGCGCGTCCCCTCGGGGTATTCATATTCGAGCACCAGCGTCTCGGCATCGATGGGAGCGATCTGTAGGAGGCTATCCGTCTCATTGTTCTGCTCAGTGAATGCCCCCTTAGCAGGATGCCCCTTAGCCGTCACGAAGAGCGCACCACCACGGGGCAGGGCGTAGCGCGAGAGGCGCAGGCCGACGTTCTTCGCCTGAGGCGCTTGGATCTCAGCGCGCCACACATAGTTCCCCGCTCCATCTTGGTACATACGTCCCAGCGCCTCAGTAGCCTCAGCCACGGGGCGCTCGACAGCGAAGGTATAGGTGCGGAAGCCCTTGTCCCCAGCCGTAGCCGAGCGAAGCTCCTCAGCGGTGGGTGCTGCCACACGCAGGGCGTTTGTCGCCGAGCGCATCATCTGCCCAGAGCCCAGTGCCCCCACGACGGGCGAGAGAGGCATCTGCTCTGAGCGCGGAGTGCGTGCCGTGCGATACTGTCCCCACAGCGCCTCGGGAAGGAGGGCAAGGAGCATCAAGAGGGGAAGGCGTAGAGAGCGGAGAAGAGACATAGCTACAGGGAGATGTAGGGTGTGTGATCTGTGGCGGACTACTCGATGTGGGTGAAGCCGAGCTGCTCTAAGAGGGGCTTCTCCTCGGGGTAAGCGCCTACGACAGTGTAGGCGGAGGCTTCGCGGGGGAAGCGGTAGGCACGACGTACCTGCTCGAAGTCCTCGGGAGCGGACTTCAGCGTCTGGGTCGTCGCCTTGAGGTCGCAAGTATGAAGCTGGGCGCGCAGGATGCGCTCTTCCTCGGGGAAGGCGCTGAGGTCGATGCGTGGGGCATCGGGCGTGTAGAGGACGCCTTCATCCCACAGCCCTTCGGGGAGAGGCAGGTCGAGGGCACGACATACGGCTTCGAGCGCCATCTGCGAGCCACGCCACTTGCCGTCGGCCGTCCAGCCAGCGATATGGGGCGTAGCGATGAAGCTGCGCTCGAGGAGGGTCTTATTGATGACGGGCTCACCCTCCCAGCAGTCGATGATGAGGTCGGAGATCTGACGAAGCTCCAGCCCCTTCAGCAGGGCGGCACTCGGGGAGACGGGGCCACGACAGGCATTGATGAGGAGCGGACGACGCGCACAGCCCTGGAGGAAGTCCTCATCGACCATCCCCTCGGTGGCATACTGCCCCGAGCGCGTCAGCGGTACGTGAAGTGTGATGATATCACTCTCGCGCTGGATCGTCTCGAGCGAAACGAAGCCCTCTGCGCCCTCACGCTCAGCACGAGGTGGGTCACAGAGCAGCGGACGGAGGCCGAGAGCGCCGACGCGCTTAGCCAAGCGTCCCCCGACATTCCCTACCCCGACGATACCGATAGTCTTCCCCTCCAGCGAGACGCCTCGCTCCAGCGACCAGCGCACGAGCGAGGAGAGGACATACTGCACGACGCCCCCGGCATTGCACCCAGGCGCACTCTCCCAGCGGATACCCGCGGCAGCGCAGTAGTCGGCATCGATATGATCAAAGCCCGCGGTAGCCGTGGCGACGATCTCGACACCGCTTCCCTCTAGGAGCTCGCGGCCAGCGTGCACCACACTGCGAATGAGCAGGGCACGGGCGCCACGGATCGTCTCGGGCGTAAAGTCACGGTTGGGCAGGCGGCGCACGTCAGCGACTTGCTCCACCAGCCCCTCCAGATATGGTAGGGAGGAGTCCAGCACAAATAGTGGCTTATCCATCACGATCTTCTATCAAAAAGCTATCCCGACCGCCGCCCATACGAGGCAGTGGGGTCAGGATAGCAAGGTGTGTTCTTAGCTTGGGACTCGCGACGAGCCTCAAGCTGAGGCCACAGATTTAGTTTGCATTCACCTCGACGGCGCCGTCTTCGGGCAGCTCGATCTTGCCGTACTCCTGCTCGAAGCCAGCCAGGTGCTGCTCCAGAAGGCGGACCAGACGCTTAGCGTTGTCGGGAGTGAGGATCTGACGGCTGTGGACGCGAGCCGACTGCTGACCAGGGAGCAGACGGACGAAGTCCAGGATGAATTCGCTCTGCGAGTGCAGGACTACTGCGAGGTTAGCGTACTGACCCTGCCCTACTTCTTCGGGGAGTTCGATGTTGAATTGAGGAGTTTCCTGTTCTGCCATTGTTTCTACTTGTCTATAATATAACGTACGAAGGGGAGTAGATCCGCTTCGTAGGCGGGCTACACCACGATCAAAGATAGTGAAAACGCCCCGAATGCGTGCATAGCCACCGAGGGAGGGTGGATGGGAGGAAAGCCAGGGGTAAATGGGACCTCACCGAGGGGGTGAGTTCGAGGGGCGGAGAGGCTACGCCAGTGCAGTTGCTCGAGAAAGCGGACGAGAGGCGTGGGGAGGGCGTAATCGCCCAATTCGCTCCGGTTCACCCATTGGTACTTGGTGCTCCCCACGGCGTCGGACTCGAGTTCGGCGGTGTAGATGGTAATGTGAAGTATTTGGTGGGAGAGCCGGTGCTCAAGGCTGAAAGTTGTAGGCGCAAGGCGCCCCCCCCCGAGTAGGAGAGCTCGTCCTCTACCCAATGGGCTACCGCTTCGGGTGTTTGGGGGCTGTCACTCTCAAACAAAGGGAATTGATACAGTCCTCGCCAGATGTCGTTTCGTCCTCGCTTTTCTTGTAAGACTTGCTGATGGTAGGTGCTATAGATGTAGCTGAAGTAGCGATCTCTAAGGGTTAGCTCCCCCCCCCCTTTATGGGGAGGAGACGAGCGAGAGGGAGCTCCGCTACACGGCACCACGATGAGGCAGGGCAGGCGGAGCATTGGGGCGATTGAGGGGTGCAGACCAAGGCGCCTAGCTCTATAAGGGCTTGCCCCAATTGGCTTGGGGGAAGTTGGGTGGCGAGTAGTTCCTCCACCGCTTGGGTGCAGAGTCGCTTCCCGCACAGGGTGTCTCTATGGGGAGTTCGCTTGCCAGTAGCCGGCTGATCACGCGCAGTACATTGCCATCCACGGCCGGGTAAGGAAGATCAAAGGCAAACGAGGCAATGGCTCCGGCGGTGTAGTCGCCCCCCCAGGTAGAGCACGTATCGAGGCAAAATCTTTGGGGAATATCCCCTGATGCTTCGTGGCTATAACTTGTGTGCTGCACGATGGAGGTTGTGCGCTCGGCTGTAGTAGCCAAGTCCCTGCCATAGGCTGAGTACCTGATCTTCGGAGGCTTGTGCCAGGTCGGTAACGGAGGGGAAGGCTTCCACAAAGCGAAGAAAGTAGTCGAGCCCTTGGTTTACGCGCGTTTGTGCAGTATGACCTCCGAGAGCCAAATGTGGTAGGGGTTGCGAGTGGTGCGCCATGGGAGCTCTCGGGCATTCTCTTCGAACCAATCGACGAGGGCTCGGGATAGCGGTTGGGGGTGGGTAAGGAGGGTTTCGCTCCTTTCGCCGCAAAGGTACAATCCGTGGGGCGAGGGGGAGCGGTCTCTTACTTCTTTTGTGAAACCTTAAAATTTCGCTGCCCCGAAGAACGCCTTTCCCTAATGTATGATGTAAGGCATGATAAACATGATAATGGGAATGATGAATACAAACAACAGCGTGCTCGTTGTAACAACATTGGTGGCGTATTGAGTGTCGCCATGTGAAGAGGCTGCCAAGACCGGAAGGATGGCCAAGGCCGGAGTTGCCGACTGGACAATCAATGTCTCTTTCAAACCTACGCTGAGCCCATGCCCTAAATGCCCTCCTAACAGCAGGAGACCGATGATGGCCAGAGGAGAGAGAATAAATCTCCCAAGAAGAGCTACTATGGTGTCACGGTCGAAGCGGATCGATGACAACTTTGAATTGAATAGCATGATCCCTATATAAAGCAAGGCCAAGGGGGTGACAATGTTACCCACGTAGGTGAAGGTCTGGTCTATAAAGGATGGAATAGGGATGCCGACTATTAGGAAGAGGATTGCTACGAAGAACCCAATCAATGGAGCAGGGAGAATCTGCTTTATGTTGAGGTGCTGCGTTTTGCTATTTGAGGTCTTTGTAGGGTCATCGGCCTTTATGAAGAAAATGCCTACAACCCAAGTCGACACCGTATTGGTAACATAGTAAACAAGAAAATAGGGCATGCTATTCTCTCCAAAGAGGGCAATGTTGAGAGGCAAGCCGATGAATATTGTATTTGCATTGGCAATGGTATTGATAAATGTACCTCGACGTCCGGGGCGCACTTTCAATACCTTTGCCAATACAATAGCCACGATGTATGCTATTGCCACCCCTCCCATTGGGTATATCAGACTGCTACCTAGAGATAGCAATTCGCTTCGTGAAAGATATTTCAATACGGAGGAGAATATGGAAGCGGGTAGGGCTATATCTGTGATAAGACGGGAGATGTTTTTAGGGAACTCTTCTCCAAACCATCTCCTTTGCTGCAGCACGTACCCCAAGGCGATAATCAGAATGATTACCAGTACACTTTGTATACTTTGGAATAACATACTCATGGCCTTTTTGAATTTGTATCCTATTCGTACTTTGGATACCACTTCGCAGCCTTAATAGCTTTGCGAGCATCTTCTATCTTTTCACGGGTAAGCCCTTGCTTTATGGCGGACTCTGCCACCACTATGGCGATGTGCTCAGAGAATTCTGTCAGCTTTTCGACGGGGGGGAGTACGGCCGCACCCGGCTTAGAAGTGTCAACAATTCCGCCAAGTGCGTGGGCTGCCTCAGAGAGCAGGGTTTGGGTTACCAATTTCGCAGTGGAAGCGATGATGCCGAGCCCAAGCCCTGGATACATCAAAGCATTGTTGGCCTGCCCGATGTTGTAGGTAATGCCGTTGTAGACAACCGGAGCGCTTGGGATGCCTGTTGCAATGAGCGCACGACCATCTGTCCAGTGGATAAGATCCTTTGCAGTGGCTTCTGCTAGCTCTGTTGGGTTAGATAGTGGGAATATTATCGGTCGTTTCACTACCGAAGCCATTTCCTTGACAACTTCCTCACTGAACATCCCCGGCGTGGTAGAGGTGCCGATCAGCACGCTTGGGTGCACGGCCTTCACGGCATGATAGAGGTCTGTGAGTGATGAGGCATTGTCAAACTCGGCACGTTGGCGCACGAAATGCTTCTGCCCTTCTGTTAGATCTTCGGTGTCTTCAAACAGAAGTCCTTGCTTGTCGACCAGGTAGATACGTGCTCGGGCTTCGGAGTCTGATAGTCCCTGCTGCTTGAATTCCTCTGAAATCTGGGTCGCAATACCAACTCCTGCCGTACCAGCACCAAAGACCATCACTCGCTGGTCGGTGAACTTTTCTTTAGAAATTTCTAATGCGCCAAGGATACCTGCCAATGCTACAATGCCCGTTCCTTGGACGTCATCGTTGAATGTGGTAATGCGGTTCCGGTATTTCTCTAGAATGGTGGCGGCATTAGACCTGCCGAAGTCTTCCCAATGCAAATATAGGCGTGGGAATAGGCGCTCGGCTGTAGATACGAACTTGTCTACGAAGTCATAATACGCCTCTCCACGTACACGAGGATGTCTATTGCCCAGATAGAGAGGATCTTCAATTAGTTGTTTGTTATTGGTCCCGACATCCAGCACCAAGGGTAGCACTTGATTCGGATTGATACCAGCAGCAGCCGTATAGACCATGAGTTTGCCAATGGAGATGGCGACTCCGCCAATTCCCCAGTCTCCTATACCTAAAATCTCTTCGGCATCGGTGACGACAATCAGACGAATATCGCGATCACCGGCTGCGTTCTTCAAAGCCTCTTCTATCTCATCCGGGTGGTCAATGGAGAGAAAAGCGGCGTCTTGAGGTTTCATAAACAACTCGTCGTATTGCCGAATTGCATCCGCAACCGTGGGATCATAGACGATAGGCATGAACTCCTCTACGTGTTGTGACATCAAAGCATAGAACAAGGTTCGGTTCGTATTGAAGAGCGTCATCAGATAAACTCGCTTTTCCAAATCGCTAACTTTCTTCTGAAACTCTTGGTAGGTCTGTGCTACCTGCTGTTCCAAGGTCTGGACGACAGTTGGTAGAACTCCCACGAGCTTGAGCGCCTTTCTTTCCTCCAGCGTAAACGCAGTCCCCTTATTGATAAAGGGGTTGTTTATAATTTCCTGTGCTGTCTTCATACTTGTTGTTATTTATTGGTTCGATAATCTTGAAGCCGATTTCGTTGCTTCATGCTTGGAAGGTAGTAATTTTTCTGGAATTGCCAATTGCTCCACACCTCGCGCGTCAGCCAAGAGAAGTCCACCCTCCCACCCTCCGATCCAGAGCGGGCTCTCGAGGAGGGCAAAATGAAGCAGTACTGGTCGTGAGAGTGAGCAGTACTGGTCACGCGCGCAACCAGTACTGGTTACTATCATCGACCAGTAGTGGTTCGATCAGTGACCAGTACTGGTTCGCAAACCACCCTGCGGAGCTTCCTCCCTTCCCCCTATAATAGAAGGTGCTGTGAGGCGCATCAGCAGAAGGGCCGCACCCACTAAAACAGAAAGCGTGTGACCTGAGAGCCGAAGCTTTCAAAGTCACACGCCTAAAGTAGGCCCTCGGTGATCACACCTTACCACACTACGAACACCAAACGCAATCTTCCCGTAACCCAGAAGGTATGATTCCTAAGAGACCTGATGGCCGTCTCACGACGCCCATGACAATATTTCTATATGCTGGGAGAGTCCCCCTAAGGGTGTCCTCCCGTTTTTAGCGGGACAAAATTAAAAATTTTATTTGATTACCAACTATATCGTTCCATAGATATGATGAATGGCGGTGCTCAGCTCGTCATAGAGGGCGGCGAGTTCTGTCTCACCACTCCTTATAAGAAACGCTTGATGTCGGCGAATCGTCTCCTTATCACCACGCTGTGCGGGCCCCGTCTGCGCCTCTACGGCAGGCAGATGATGCAGCTTCTCATTCATCTCATCCAGCAGAGGAAGGATGGCTTTTGGCGGAAGCCCCTGCGATGTGAGCAGGCTCTCGGCCCTACCGATGAGGTAGTTGGAGAAGTTGCACGCGACGACGGCGGCGATGTGTAGCACCTGACGCTGCTCGCTCGTAGCCCAGGCGACGACGTCACTCAGCTCACGGCTAAGCGCCTCCACAGCTGTCTTCGCTTCGGGGGTCGTCCCCTCAAGGTAGAGGGGCACCTTACGGAAGTCTAGCTCACGCCCTTCGGAGAAAGTCTGCAGCGGATAGAGTACCGCAGCGTCCCGATGGCAGCGTGCGAGCGCCTCCAGCGGCGTAGCTCCCGAGACGTGCACCCACAGGGCATCACGACCCACCTCGTGCGCAGAGAGGCTCTCAGCGACCTCGGCGATAGCCGTGTCGGGGACGGCGAAGAGGTAGCAGTCTGCCGTGCGATCGAGTTCGTCCACACGGCTCGCCACCTGCACATCGCCCCCGAGGCTCTCGGCAAGCCGTCGAGCCGAATGCCCTCCAGGGCTATAGATCTGTACGATCCTGCGCTCAGGGGCATAGACCTTCAGCGCACGCGATAGGTGCGTCGCCAGGCGCCCTGCCCCTAGGAGGACAATACGCTCTGCCGTCATTAGGCTTCTTCCGCCGGCTCTTCGGCCATCTGATAGCGGCCGATATGGATCTTCTCCCACTTCAGCGTCTCCGTGGGGCGGGGCGCAGCTTCGCCCGCCTTATGCCCGATGGCGAGGATACAGAGCACCTCGAGCTGATAGGGGATATCGAGGACATTGCGCACGTATTCGGCAGACTCCTGCCCAGCGCCCGTGTAGCATCCGTAGGCATCTGCCCAGCACGACCCGAGGCCAAGCGCCTCTGCCTGCAGCTGGATATAGCCCGCTGCCAGCGAAGCATCAGCGATCCAACGCTCACACTCCATCGGCGAGCCCAGCACGACGATACCTAAGGGCACCTGCTGGAGGAAGAGTGCCCCACTCTCGCGCATACGGCTGAGGCGGTCAAGCGTCTCACGATCTTCGACGAGGATGAACTGCGTCGTGTGCTTGTTCTTCGACGAAGGCGCACGCAGCCCCGCCTCAAGGAGGACCTGCACTTCGTCGCCCGTCAGCGGGGTGTCGACGAACTTACGGATGGAGCGGCGCGTATATATAGCGGGGAGGAGGGCGGGCTCATTGCTCTCGGCGAGGAGTTCCTCTCCGAGGCTCTTGATTTCGCTCAAGAGGTGCTCGCCTTCACGGAGCAAGGATTGGTCTTTGGTCATATCTATAATGTATTTACAGCGCAAAGGTACGAAGACTTAGCTCAGCGAGCTGCTGGTCACCGTACCGAAGCTTCGTCGAGGAGCTCATCGAAGTGTGTACTCCTAAGATACCCTCGCTTCACCTTATTATAAGCGATCTCATCTAAGAAGCCTTGTCGGACAAGACCCTTCAAATCAGACTTAGCTGTGGGCTGTGAGACTCCAAAGCGCTGCTCGACCTCACGCCCTGTGAGTACCAGAGACTCACTCTCTTGGTAGAGCCTAAGGATCTGCATCTGACGCTCATTGAGTCCCCCGATGCGAAGGATCGGCGTAAGGCACTCCTGCTCCTTGAGCTTCTGCTCAGCATAGCTCTTGAAGCTTTCGATGGAGAGACGTAGTACTCTGAGATGATATTGCACAAAGTACCCCAGATCAAGGTCATCCGTCTCCACCTTGAGGTAAGCCTCTTCATACTGACTCTTCCCCTTATAGATGATCTGCGAGATGGACAGGTACTCCAAGAGCGAATAGCCAGAGCGAAGCATATACCAGTAGAAGAGCGCACGCGCCGTGCGGCCATTCCCATCGACAAAGGGATGCATATAGCCGATGAGGAAGTGAATAATAATCCCTCTCAGAACGGGGTGAATGAAAGTCGGCTGCTCCTGATCATTGCAGAGTGAGAGGAAGAGCTGCATGAAGTCTGCGAGTTCGGTAGCAGGAGGAGGCGTGTGCACGACCTCGTGTGTCAGCTGATGCTCAACATATACTTCATCCTCTGCAGTACGGAATCTCCCTTCATCAGCAGCACGCTCCAGCGTACCCCGCACCATCGAGCGGTGGATCTGCAGGAGGAGCTCCTCCGTCATCTCAGCATTACGCTGCTCCTGCAGGAGTGCCATCGTCCGGTAATTATTGAGGATCATCCGCTGAGAGCGGTCCCGCGGTGTGATGTTCTTACGTAGCATCTCCTTAGCTACCCTACGCGTCGTAGCGGCCCCCTCGATCTGACTGGAGCGGATAGCCTCCTCCATCAGAGCGCTCATCAGATAGCGACGTTTGTGCGCTGGAGGAATTAGCTCCGCCACGAAGCGATCTGCCTGAAGCAATTGATCCAACTCATACAGCTGTCCCTGCATCTGTGCTGTCACAAAGAGACGAAGCCCGTAGCGTGGCGAAATAGCTATGCCCGCAGCCCTGCGCTGGGACTTGAGATATCCCCAAAGTAGACGCGGAGTCAAGGGCTCCTCAAGTACCTTCTGGCGATACTTGATATCCGTCCAATAGGCATAGCGAGCATTGCATTCTCGAAGGAGAGCTTCCAGCTGGGCATCAGCAGGATGACGAAGGATATATTGCTTCTCCTTGGATGTCAGAGCAGGAGGAGCCTCTATTTGTGCACTCATTTCGGGGTTGTTTGCTTTATCACAAAGGTAGAAAAACTCCAAAACCTATATAAATTTTGAAGTTTATCTACAGGTAGTAGCCCCACAGCAAAGCAAGAGAGTGGGGGGAAACGAAGCGAGGCGGTGACCAGCTGGGTAGCCAGTCACCGCCTCGTAGTATACGAAGTGGAGTGCTACTTACTCCTAAAGCCTGTACTTCTTCTTCAGTTCCTTCGCATACTGCTCAATACCAGGATAAATGTATGACTCCGTAATACCCAAGTTCGCCAACTCCTCACGTATCTTCTTTTTTTCCACCTTCGGGATAATAAGCTTTTTCTTAACCCATTGCCTTGGAACTTCGGCATATATATTCTTCCTACAGCACAATGGGCCCCAAGTTCCATCGCCCCGTCCCTGTGCATGAAGGCCTAGACCAAACAACAAGAAAGCCCCCATTTGATTAGCTATACGTTGATTCCCATATTTAGCCTTTACAAAAAACATCCCTACCAACTCATAGGGCTGAATGACAGAGCGAAAATGAGGCTTCTCTCCTCTAATTTGGTGGAGTAGAAGCGTAATATCTGGCTGTTCATTGAACCACTTCAAATAGGGTGAGTTAGCTTTATGCACTGGAGAATTAGTGATTACAGACTGCCAAAGCTGATCAGTCCAGCACCTCCCCCCTTGATATGGGTCTTTCCGCTTAAGAAACTCTTCACTGAAAGGGTCTGAAGAATTCTCTACTAGCCATTGAGAAAGAAAGAAATTAGAGAATTTCAATACGTCAGCATCTTTAGGATTCTTTCCAAGGGCATGTCGAAGCTTCCTCGCAATACACACAGCCTCGTGCTTCTTCCAGCTCTGCAACCCTCCCCTACTACGCTCCTTTAAGCCTTCATAGAAAGAAGCGCCTCCTTCTAAGTCCTTTGTGGGATAGAGGCTAAGTGTCAAATCATCCTCCACATAATCATCAGTAGGATTACATTTTGCAAGATCACACTTTGCTAAATTAGCTAAAACAGAGATCGTATCACTATCATAGTGCTTGACCTTATTCTCTGGGACAGAGAATAGATAAACTTTTCCATCCTTATTCTCCTCTTTTTCACAAGCAAAATACAAAGCTACTAAGGGGTTCAGCGTAACATCTAGAAGACGAGTGGGTAGACCATAGTGTTGCATCTGCACGAGATAATCTAATGCCGACTTACACTCCGAAAAGCTCTGTGGCTCATGTGCCACCATATCACGAAACAACAAATGCTCTTTCTCCACACCATTAGACTTCCTAAAAAGCGAGGGAACAAGCTTCCAGTTTGCATTACTATGACCTCGGTAGAAGGTCTCTGTTCCCGCTTCCTTACCCCTCTGGACGATCTTCTCAATAAACTCGGATACAGAGCTTATCCTTATCTCTTCAGAGGCAGGGAGTGGGGAGGTGGTATCTTGGCTCATACGGATATGGGTAAGGGTTAAATTGTAATGGCATTCCTTGGCTCTCAAGGCATATCTACGCAAAGATAAAGGTTTTCATGGCGCCTAGTACGGGCACAAAACGAAGCGAGGCGGTGACCAGCTGGATAGCCAGTCACCGCCTCGCGATGGGT
>ERZ1674082.179-NODE-179-length-14017-cov-7.221960_pt1 | contig 14017 bp, 9 predicted proteins | sample MGYA00581118_ERZ1674082 | MGnify/ENA primary metagenome ERZ1674082 (study PRJEB41354, sample SAMEA4873329) | human saliva metagenome | biome: human-associated habitat [ENVO:00009003]; feature: mouth environment [ENVO:08000002]; material: saliva material... | reverse complement strand
TACCCATGTTTGTCGAACCGTTTTTCCTCACGCCCGCTTCGCTCAACCACCTGAGCGGATTGGCACGCGAACTGAATGGCGAGGGCTATCACACAGCTTTCTTCCATGGTGCGCAAAACGGTTCGATGGGGTTCGAGGCCTTTGCCCGCTCCACGGGATTCGGCCAATACTACGGCCGCACAGAGTTTGACGCCGACCCACGTTTCGGCGGAGAAAAGGAGTTCGACGGCACTTGGGCCATTTGGGACGAGCCTTTCCTCCAATTCTACGCCAAGAAGATGAGCGAAATGAAACAGCCCTTCATGACGGCCGTCTTCACCGCCTCGTCCCATGCGCCATATAAGGTGCCGGAGCGCTACGCCAAGCAATTCCCTGAAGAGGGAGGCACTCCTTTGCACAAATGCGTGCGGTATAGCGACATGGCACTGCGCAAGTTCTTCGAAACCGCTCGACGCCAGCCGTGGTACAAGAACACCATATTCGTCCTCACGGCCGACCACACCAGCCTCTCCACCCACGAAGAATATCAAACGCCGCTCGGACGCTTCCGGGTGCCCATCATTTTCTTCGATCCCTCGGGCGACATGAAACCTGGTCGCCGTCCCGGCATCGCCAAACAGATCGATATCATGCCGACACTGCTCGGTTACCTCGGTTTCCAGCACCCGTTTGTGGCTTTCGGCAACGACCTGACACACCTCCCCGCGACCCTCAATTATGAAGTGGCGTATTTGAACGGAGTCTACGTGTTTGCACAAGGCGACTACGTGCTGCTCTTCGACGGCAGCCAGACCACTGGCGTCTTCGACTACAAAAAAGATCGGCTCATGGTGCATAATCTCAAAGGTCGCGTGCCGCAACAGGCCGCAATGGAGCGACTGCTGAAAGCCATCATACAATCGTACATGCAACGCATGCTCACCGATCAACTGACGGTGAAATGATCTGCCCCAACGACTTATGACAAGAAAAAAGAAAATCACGCTTGGCTGCCTCGGGCTACTGCTCGCGGGACTAGCCATACTGTCCTACGTGCGCTGGAATGTGTGGTTCGGCAATCCCCCCGAAGCGCCCTATGCGCCCCAGCCCACGCCTTCGCGTGTGCTGCTCACCTTCGGCAATGACGGGGCGCTCTCTCGCAACGTGAGTTGGCAATGCGATTCGGTGCTGCACACCTCGCATTTGGAGCTGGCTACCGACGACGATACGGCGGTGATCTGCATTCCGGCCACCGGCGAAGTGTTTCATTCCCGCAGCGGCAAGGGCGCATTCTACGTGGCACGGCTCACTCACCTGGTCGACGGGCAATGTTATCACTATCGTGTGGTGACAGATGGGAAGGCCTCGCCGTGGTACCGCTTCACGGCCAAAGATGCCGGGGCAGACCGTAATTTCTCGTTCCTCTATTTCGGCGATGTGCAAGACACCATCGGCGGTATTGCGCACCGCGAGATCATGAAGGCATGGCAAGCTCATCCGGAAGTGGATTTCGCCGTGTTCGGCGGGGACCTCACCGAGCGACCCACCGACGAATACTGGAATGAAACCTTCCGCGATCTGGACACCATCGGCCAACAACTGCCCATCCTCTGCGCCACCGGCAACCACGAGTATTTGAAATACCCCATTCGCAAACTAGAGCGGCGCTTTTCGCTGGTTTTCTCCTATTTCCTCCAATCGATGGTGGGGAAAAACCAAGTTTACGCCCTTCGCTTCGGCAATCTCCAACTCTGTCTCCTCGATTCAAACCGTGAACTGCCCTATTTGCTGCAACAAAACAGCTGGCTCGAACAGCAAGTCAAGGGCGACGGCGCACGATGGAACGTGGTGGTGCTGCACCACCCCATCTATTCCGCCAAATCAGGCAGCAATAACCTGATGCAACGCTGGGCTTTCGCCTCGACGCTCAACGACTATGCCGACCTTGTGCTCCAGGGGCACGAACACGCCTATGCCCGCATGACACGCCACGACGAAGACGGCCACCCCACCACGCCGGTCTACACCGTGAGCCACTGTTCGCCCAAACAATACCGCATTGAATTCGACGAACGCTTCGACCGCTTCGGCACCGGCACCCAGTTCTACCAGCTCATTGCGGTGCGCGGCGACACCCTGCAGATGAACACCTTCGACGCCGCCACGGGACGCCTCTACGACCGGGTCGACATCGTGAAAGGGATGCACGACCAAGTTCGCATCGTCGACGAAGGGAAACGCATCCCCGAGATTCTCCGCTTCACGCCCCGACCGGGCAATAAAAAAGATGCGGCCTTTGCCGACCGCATCCGCGACTACAAACGCCGCAAGGGCATTCGCTAAATCCATCACATGCAACAACTTCTCATCATCACGCCCGTCAAAGACAGCATCGACCACACCGTGCGCACCATGGAGGCCGTTGTGCAGTCGGAACTCAACGTTCCGCACCGCTACGTGGTGTTTAATGACAATTCTACCCCCGAAAACACCGCACGCCTCCATACGGAGGCAGCACGCCTGGGCGTGGAGGTCGTAGATCTGGCTACCCTCACCGATCACCCCTCGCCCAACTACCTCTTTGTGCTGCGCCGCTGTCGGAAAGAAGCCTTGGCCGACGACGCTGGACTGCTGATTGTGGAGAGCGACGTGACGGTGCAACGCGACACGCTGCAAAAACTCTTCGACGGCGCAACGGCGCGCCCGAATTGTGGCATCGCCGCAGCAGTGACAGTGGACGAGGAGGGGAAAATCAACTACCCCTATCTCTATGCCCGCGGCAAAGAGGGACAAGATTACGACTGCAAGAAACATTGCTCCTTCTGTTGCTCGCTGCTCACGCCCGCGCTGCTGAAAGCCTGCGACTTCGACCGACTCGACGACTCGAAAAACTGGTTTGACGTGACAATTTCGCACGATAGTCTCGCAGCCGGACTGCACAATTACCTGTTCTGCTCGCTCCCCGTCGTGCATCGCCCGCACGGCAGCCGCCCGTGGAAACAATTGAAGTACACCAACCCCATCAAATACTATTGGACGAAATGGACGAAGGGATTCGACAAGATCTGACCGCCCCCACTTCGACAGCCGACGGCTCGACGCCGCTCGTGTCGGTGATCATGCCGCTCTACAATGCGGAGGCCTATGTCGAAGCCGCCATCCACTCGGTGCTGGCTTCCTCTTTTCGGTCCTTGGAGGTGGTGGTGGTGGACGATGGTTCGACCGACGGTTCGGCCAAGGTCGTGGAAACGTTGGCCGAAACCGACCGGCGCGTTCGTTTGCTCCACCAAGCGAACGCGGGTCCCTGTCGCGCACGCAATGTCGCGGTGGCCGCCTCGCGGGGTCGCTACATTCTGCCGGTCGATGCCGACGACCTGCTCGCACCGTCCTTCATTGCAGACGCGGTCGCCGTGCTCGACCAACAACCGGAAGTCAAAGTTGTGCGCCCCACAATTGATTTCATCGGCAAACGCAGTGGGCGCTGGCACCTCCCCGATTTCTCGCTCCGACTCTTGGCACGTCGCAACCACATTGCGGCCTGTGCCCTCTACCGACGCGAAGACTTCGACCGCGTGGGAGGTTATTGTGAGGAGATCAAAGCGCGAGAGGATTGGGATTTCTGGATTTCGATGCTCAAACACGGAGGAAAGGTGGTGCGCCTGCCCGAAGTGGGCTACTACTACCGCGTGGTGGCGCACTCCAAACGCTTCCGCGATCGGAAACTCGCCGCTCACGTCATTCGCACGCTCAATATTCGGCACGCAGCCTTCTTCGAACAACAATTGGGAGGACCTTTGCGCCGCATGCGCTCTTGGTCTCGCTGGATCAATGCGCTCACCCGTCCACTCCGCTACCGCAAAACGGTCACGGCCGAGGTGGCGCCGCCCGTAAAACAGTTTGTTGAAGAACTGCCGTGGCGTTTTGCATCGGAAGGTCGCGAGATTTTCAAAAACAGGAATGCGATTCGCCGCTTCGAGGTGGGGGAAGACACGCTCGTGGTAAAGGAATTCTGCCTGCCCCATGCCTTCAACCGCTTTGTCTATCGGTGGTTCCGTTCATCGAAGGCACAACGCTCTTTCGAATATGCCCGCGCGCTGCGTGCTCACGGCATCGGTTCGCCCGAACCGCTGGGCTACTGCGAGACCGGCACCTGCTTTGCACTGGGCTACAGCTACTACGTTTCGCGCTGTTCCACCCTGCCTTACAACTTCCGCCACCTGATTGGAGTGGAGTCGGAAACGGAAGAGAAAGCCTTGCGCGCCATCGCCGAAACCACCGCTCGCCTGCACGAAGCAGGATACTGGCACAAAGACTATTCGGGCGGCAACATCCTTTGGGGCGAAACATCGAACGGCATCGCCGTGGAACTGATCGACCTCAACCGCATGCGACTCGGAACGGTATCGCTCGAACGAGGTTGCGCCAACTTTGACCGACTGGAAGCCACTCCACGACAACAACGCATCATGGCCGAAGCCTATGCTGCGGCACGTGGTTTCGAAACCGAAACCGTTTTTCTCCTGATCGTGGAGGCCAGAAATCGGAAAAAGAACGCTCGCTGAGTGCAAGTTGCACTTCCCCACAATCGGCAACCGCCCGGATACTCATAGCCTCCACATTGAAATGCATAGAACGAAAGCGCCCCTCTCTCCTACCCACTATAAGGATTGGAGAGAGGGGCACTTGGTTGTATTGCCGTCCTCAAAAAAGTTTCGGCGCCGGAAAAATCGCATTCCGTCACCAAGAATAGAGAGATGCTAAAGCGTTTCCCCAAAAAAACATCCACGCACAATTAACAGACCTTGCGAATGGTGCCGTTATGCTGATTTACAATGGGGCAGACCGACTTTTTTCTACCGTCGGCACAAGCCATGCCACAAATCATGAAGCAGCAACTTCAACATATTGCGCAACATGATCATATCACGGCGTAAAACAGAGGACTGTTGCATGCCGTACATGATTTTCCGCTCATAGCGTGTATTGCCGATCAGCGCTTTACGCAATCTGAGAGGGATTAATTTTTCGCGCACGCGTTCCATCTCCTCCAATCGCACACGTTCCATCTCCTTCAACGAAGAAATCCCCGAAGGATCGAAAGTAGCCACACATAAATTGAGGCGTTCGTAAGTTGCGTCGGAGAAAAACAATTCGCGAAAGAACCATTCCCAGTCCGACACGATTTTGTTTTCCTCGTTGTAGGGTTGATCTAACAATCGTTGGCGGCGAATGAAAGCAGCCTGATGGGAAAGCGTACGCGTGATGATGTAATGGAAATAGACCTCCTCCGGAGCTTTGACGAATTTCTTACGTTTTCCCGGTCGGTGAAGATCACCTACGTAAATGTCTTTCCCTTTTAATTGCGGTATCACACGGGCCAGGACATCGTCCTCGTAAAACGTGTCACCGGAGTTCATGAAGATCACATATTCTCCGGTGGCCATGGCCACAGCCTTATTCATCGCGTTGTAAATACCGCCGTCAGGTTCACTGACCCAACGATCGATACGATTCGCATGGGTATGAATGAGCTCGACACTTCCATCCGTGGAAGCCCCGTCCACCACCACCAATTCGAAATCATGGGTGGTCTGCCGAAACACGGAATCCAACGTGCGTCTGAGTCCTTCAGCGTTGTTCAAATTGATCGTAATGACACTGATTTTCTCACGATATGTATTGGTCATTTATGGATAGCTGTAAAAAACAATTTCAAACTATAACGTAACAAGCGAATTCTTTCTCTCAACGAATCAACGTGTTCGAGGAGCGTTCTCAACTTGAATCTCACGTCGTGCACATTGAAGCGATGAGCAGCGATCATTCGCTCGCTGAAGTGATCGCGCAACATGGGGAGAACGTAGTTGTCCAACTTCCCTTCAGCCAGACACACAGACGAAATGCCTGTGGTATCGTAATTACAAATCACCGTCTCCAAACATTCATACGTGCCATCGCGCACCAACAATTCGTAGAGCTGCTGTTCCCAATCTGCAACAATCGGAACATCTTCACGATAAGGACGCGCTTTCAGTAATTCGACACGGATGAAAGTAGACTGATGGGGTAAAGACTGATTGAAAAAGAAAAGAGGACCGACCGATGTGGGGGCTTTTCTGATTTTCCCGTCCAGACAGACCCCTCCGGTGTAGAAATCTCGATGCCTTTCCAAGGCGGGAGCCACTTGCTCCAACACCTCTGCATCATAAAAGGTGTCGCCCGAATTCATAAACAGCAAATACTCGCCCGAGGCGATTGCGATCCCTTTATTCATCGCAGGGTAAATTCCGCCGTCAGGCTCACTGACCCAGTGATCAACACGGGTTGTCTGATCTTCAAGCAGTGTTTTACTGCCGTCGGTAGACCCACCGTCGATCACAATGTATTCGTAGTCCGAATAAGTTTGAGCCAATGTCGACTGCAGCGTCGCGCAGAGCCCTTCTCGGTTATTATAATTGACGGTAATCACTGAAATCTTTGGCATCACACAGGTGGTCTTATTCAATTGCTACCGGATTTATTCTTTTCTTTCTCCCACATCTCTCGCGTGCGTTTCCAGCGGTTGTGCGTCCAGAGCCAAAGATGAGGTTCACGGCGGATGCTGGTTTCGAGTGCTTGCGCAAAAGCATCCGTCACGGGATAAGGCGAGTCGCTGTTTGCATCGACCTTGAGCTCTCGCAGCTCAGCGCGGTAGTATCCGCGGCGCGGACGCGTCACATCGACGTAGAAATAGCGTGCTCCCACCGCACGGCCGATCTTTTCGGCGCCTGTAAAGAAGAACGTGTCGTGATGCAGGAACGGTGTCCAATGGTGCATCGCCTCCCATTTGGGCGACTGGTCGGAAATGAAACCGATCATGGCTCGTCGCCCTTCGCGTTTCCAACCGAGCACCGTACGTAACGTCTCTTTCATCGCGATGCTCGTCGCCCCAAAGCGTCCGCGGATGTGGAGAAACAGGCGATCCATCACCCGGTTGTGCAGCGGGTGGTAGATCTGGCCGCACACCTCATCGGTTTTTGTCCACAGCGGAATGCTGGAAATCCATTCCCAGTTGCCCAAATGCCCCAAATAGAGGAAACAAAACGGGGCGCCCTCCGCTTCGAGTTCGAGATCCACGTCGGTGAGATTCACCATCTCCATGCGCCGTCGCATCTCGTCGGCCGAGATCGACATCAATTTCAGCGTCTCCACCACATAGTCCGAAAACCAGCGGTAGAAGTCACGTTCGATCCGGCGAAGCCGCCGCTCGTCATAGTCGGGAAAACTGTCGCGCAGTTGCTGTTTCACCAACGCACGGCGATAGCGCAGCACATAATAGATCAATGGAAAGAACACCACATCGGAGAAAATGTAGTGCACACGCAGCGGCATCCACGAACAGAGGAACCAAAGGCATCGACTGAGGCGAAAGAGAATATCCATTACTGAGCAAAGGTACGAAAAAACACGGAGCCGACACCGTCTTGAAACAAAAATCCCCGTCCGACGAGGGACGGGGATTCTCATTTCTGTTCGACCACAAGGGTCGGATGGGGGGTTATTTGACGATGACCTTCTTACCGTTGATCACGTAGACGCCTGCGGGGAGTTGCTTGGCAGCCTTCAGGCGCACACCACCGAGGGTGTAGACGCCGTTGCCGGCAGCAGCGGGTGCGAAGCGCACAGCGCCGATCGTGGTCACGATACCGTTGGCGGGAATTACGAGGTCGCCGGCTTCGGTGGTGGGTTGGAGCTTACCGAAGTAGCCCGTGTTGGCTTCCACCTTGTCTCCCTTTTCAGAGAGGAGCACCTTCGTGCGGTCGGCACTGAGCACACCGTTTTCGACAGCGAGTTCTGTCTTTTCGAACACACCCTTCAGTCCGTCGGTAGATTGAGCGGGCGTGAACGTTGCGTTCAGTTGCTTGTAGTCCGTAGCCACGGGGGTCACGTTGATGAAGTCGTCGGTGTTGCCATTGGCCGGTTTGTAAATCACGGCTTGACCTGCGGGGATCACGCCGTCGGCCTTCTTGAGCACCACATCCTTCGTAGCGGCGTTCTGACCGATCACGTGGTAGAATCCGTCGTTGGCTTGCACTTTGATGGCGAACGGCAGGGTGACGATCTGGAATCCCGTCTTGCTCTGGAGTTCGTAAACGACACCGTCGGCGAGCACGTCGTTGAGTTCGTTTTCATCAACAGCCTTGAACGAGAAGGCCGAGTTGTCGGCACCCTTCGCCACGTTCCAGGTTACGATGTAAGGACTCATCGAACGGGCATCGGGTTGTGCGTTGACATAACGATTGGTCGTCTTGCCGTTGCCCACTACGAGGTTGAAAGCACCCGGCACCTTAGCATATTCGATAGCAATGGTGCTCGGTTTTTCGCTCTGGCGCATTGCAGCGCCGTTCTTCGTGGTGTCGCGTTCCAGGTAGAGACCGGTGTAGAGGTTCTTGAAGGTGTAGCCACCATTCACTTTCTCCACCTTCCAGTAGTATTCGAGGTGCGACTTGCGATTGGCCGTTTCTTTGTAGGCCGCATCTGCACCGACCACATTGGGATCAGCGGGTTCGGTACCTTCGAAGTGGATGGTCCAATAGCTGTCACGCGAAGAGCCCTTAGCAGCAATCACCTTGCCGTTGTTGCTCTTGTTGGACGATTCACTCTGGATCATGTAGACACCGTCGGTCGGAGCAAGGAGAGCGTTGTCCATGTCGGTGAGCGCAGCTTGCATCTGTGCCACCATTTCGTTCACCTCGGCGATGTTGGGTTGGCGCGTGGCCTGGATACCTGCGAGTTTCTGGCTCACGGCATCGGCAGCCGCCGTCAGTGCGGCTCTGGCACCGGCCTTGTAGTAACCGAGACGTCCGGCGTTGTCGCCCGTGGCCTCCTCGGCAGTGGTGGCAATTTCCTTTGCCTTCGCGATCAGATCTGTCACACGAGCGGGATCGGGATAGTTAGCCATGAACTTGTCATAGACTTTCTGCAAAGCATCGGTGGTGGCGTCGGTGGCCTTTTCTGCCTTCACTTCGGCACGAGCCGCCTTGATGGCATCGACGAGCGCGGTCACGTCGGCTTCGGGAACTGAGGCAATGGGCGAAGCCACCTTGTCAAAGGCACCTTTGTAGACGCGGAATTCAGAACCGAAGAAGTACTTGTTGCCGCTATTCATTGCGTTGTTGCCACCGTTGGTCAACACTTCCATGCGGTAGTACTTGTAAGGCTGGGGCGCCTTGAAGTGGACGGTACCTACGGCATTGTTGATCTTCGTGTCGGCATTGAGCTGGAGTGCATACGGATAGGTGAAGGTGCTTATGGTAAGCGAATCCCAACCGTTTTTCTTCCAAGCGTCATAGTCCACAACTTCCGTGCCGTCTTCCTTCGTCGAAGTGGTTTTGGTCACATCGAGCTTCGCTGCATCGTTCGTACCCCAGAAGGCCACGCGAACGGGCGCACCATTGCTGAGGGCCGATTGGCCGCTGAGACGCTTCACCCACTTGAGGAGGAGTTCGTCTTGTGCATCGTCGAGCGAGAACTGGAGGTAGTGGTTCTTCAGCCAAGCATCGTTACCACCGTGCCACGAGCTGTGGAAGTAGGTCGAAGTATTGTTGTCGAGCAAGACAGCAAGTTCGTGATCGGCTCCCGTACCTTCTTGCGGGTCAGCCATGGGGCAAGCAAGCTTGTCGGCCGTCTGCACGAGTCCGTCCACAGCTTCCACCGTGCCGGAGGTAACGTTTTCGAGTTTATTGCCCGAAGCGTCGACTGCCATGTAGCGATAGCCGGCATCGAGTGCATTCTGCGCTTGGTCGACGAGTCGCTGGAGTTTGGCGTTGCGGCGGGGTTGCTCCATGAGTTGGCGCAACTGGGTGATTTCACTCTCGCTGATGGTGCGCACATGCCACGACGAACCGTCGGAGGTCCAGTCCCAAGGCACCACGTTGGTCAATGCGCGCTCGGTGTGAATACCGGAGTATTCGGCCGAGGATTTAGGCAGGTCAGGCGAATAGAAGGAGAAGAATCCGGGGATCTTCGGGTTCGCCTGAATGTTGTAGGTGTTGACAGGGTTTTGGGTCACCGAGATCGACTGGTAGAGTTGCGAAGCCGTACCGATGTAATTCCCGGTCTCGAAGTTACGGAAATAGAACAGGCCTTTTTCCTTGGCTGCCACCACTTCCCACACCATTTTGCAGGTGTTGTAAGAGAGGGGATCGGCCTCGCGGTAGTCCACACCGTCGTTTTCTCTGAGCGTCCAGCGGAGCGTACGATCACCGGGATCCACGGCCGAACGGTCGTAGAGCGCACCGCCGTCGTAGCCGCTTCCGGTTTCGGCACGCCAGCTCGTCATGATGTAGTAGCCGGGTACGAGCGGGTTGGGCGTGGAAACGAAATCCTGGTAAGCGGGGAGGATGGCTTCGGCCACCGCTTCGATTTCGGAATCGGTGCCGGTCGCTGTGCCGTCGGCATAAGCTTTGGCCTTGTCCCAGAGTGCCACGAGCTTGTCGTGCTTCTCCTTGGAATACTGTGCCACACCGTTGCCGAGCGGATAGTTTTTGATTTTATCCTCGAGGGTTTGTCCGCCGGTGGTTTCCTGCATCACGCTCTTAAGCGCCTCGATGGCGTTTTGCTTCGTGGCGGGATAAACGAGCCAAACGTTGCGGCTGTAGTCGGTGCCGATCGAAACGTAAGAGGCGGTATTGTCGCCGGGATAGTTGAGCAGCGCCATGAAGGGGCTGGTGGGTTCGTCGGGCTGATTGGCTTCTACAGAAGTGATGGTCAAGCCATTGTTGAGGTTCAGGTAGGAAGCGGCTGCCAGATCCAGATCGGCGAAGTTATTGTTGTCCTTCGCCTCGTTGATGTAGGCATCCATGCCCTTGTATTGCGTGGGTGCTTCACCTTCGGCGTTGGGGTGACTGTAGGCATACTCCGGATCGCGGTTGACGGCCGTGTGCACCACTACCTTCCAGGCGCGTTCCACCGAAGGGGTGTAGATCTGCGCATTGCCGGGCTGGGCGAGGTAATCGCCGTTCTGCCGTTTGATGTAATAGACTTTGGCGCCGTTTTTTGCCGTCACGCCGGGCACTTCCTCGAAGTAGTAGACGAAATCGGAAGTGAGGCTGGAGGTGTTTTTGAAGCGGTCGCCCCAAAGGAACCATGCGGAGCCGGAGGCTTCAGAGCGTCCGGTTTGCAAGAAATACGGTTGTCCGGCCTGCACATTCTCGGGCGCGGTGGCGCCGGCAGAGGCATCGTACGTCCAGTAGCGACCATCTGCCCACACGACTCCCGCTCCGAGCAGGAAACCGGCACTGACCACCATTAGCGATTTGTAAACGTTTCTCATGCGTATAGGAATTAGAATTGATATTTATTCCTGATTTTTGCCCACTGCACTTTGCAGTTGCTTCTTTACGCTGCAAATATAGTCACTTTCTCGGAGCAAGCAAACGTTTTGCCGAAAAATCTTCATTTTGCAATGTGCACTTCATAAAAACACGGATATTCATCGTGTGGCGACCGCGCACATTTTGTCGGTTGCCGGAAGACGAATCGTGACAAATGTCTGACTGCCGCCCGCAGCGCGCAGTCGTTTGTCTCGTTTTCGGCGAATGGGAGGCGGCGCGGTGTTTTTCGGGTCGAGGCTCGCGCGGCGACGGAAGGCGGCATCCGGTGGCGGTGAGAAGTGGGAGTGGTGAAGGGTTTCTCACGCGCGGGCGGACGTACGCGCTTCCACTGTTTTTCGTTTTTTCCCTTCACCGCTTCACCCTCCATGCGTAAGCACACTGATGCTCAGACCGTAAGGGGTGAAGGCTTTACGAGAAATCCCTTCACCCATGCCTTCACCACCGCGGTCGGGGACTATGATGCAGTTGCCCCCGCTTTTCGGCATTTTGCAGGGGGCTTTTCGTGGTTCTCGCCCCCGGGTGAGTTCGGGTGGAGCGGTCATTGGGCGGCCGATTGCAGTCCGAAGGAGGGTGCGGGGCCGACGCTTCACCGCGGTGAAGCATTTTCGGGAAAACCTTCACCCCAAATCGACTATCGTACAGCGATTTACGGCATAGGGGTGAAGAGGTGAAGGCAAAAAACGAAAAGTGCCTGACGTGCGCGCGTAACGCGCGCGTATGCTCACGCGCGAAAGAGTGGCACGCGGCGCACGTTGGGTAAGGATGTGCACACGGCGGAAGAACGGGAGGGAGCTGCCGACGCTGCCGCGGGCTCCGACGGTCGTGACACGAAGATGCGTGTGGCGCGGTCGCGGTGGACACGAAACAATCGGCACGGCGTTGCGCTGCTCCGCGCAAAAGGGGCGCCGAAGGGCTTACCCTCTTGTTCTGCAATGCGCCGAAGCCCACCCAGACCCGCATAACACCGCTTTATTCCCGCTCTCCCGTCGGATCTACCATCCTACGTGGTCTCCAACCCTCTCGGTCAAAAAGAATCAGCGACGCGCCCAAAATAGACACGTCGCTGATCTTAAAGGTGTGGATTCGCTCCTCACGCGGTGTGTGAGGGGGATTTTTTGCGTTTACCAGGGCGAAAGGGCATCGCTTTCGTCGGCCGAGGGATCGCCGCCCCAGATGGGGTTGAGGAACTTCTCAGTCGTGCCTACATCATCGCCGGTACCCTCTTCGGCACCGGAGAGCGGCCCCAGGTCTTCGCTCATCTGCAAGAGATTTTCGCATGATGCCATCTCAATGACCTCCATGCGGGGTTGGATATAATGGAGTTTCATAATGAATTTATTTTGCGATGAATTTCTTACCGTTGGTGATGTAGAGTTGTCCCTTCGTGGTGTTTTGCACACGGCGACCGCTGAGATCGTAGATCGGAGCTTGTTCCTGCTGTGCTTCTACATTCACGATACCGGTAAGGCCACGTTCGAGCAATTCGCGTACTTGGCTTTCGGTTGCGGTGAAGTAAGCCTTGAAGGCGGGCATGTAGCCCGTCACTTTCACGAGGCGACCCGTTTTCTTGAGCGCATAGACGGGAGTGGTAAGCGTTTGAGGCTCCGCACTGCCTTGGAGGAGGTTGTCGGCTATGGCAGGCGTAGTGCCGTTGGGCACGAGAGTGAGGTTCACATCCGTGTTGGCCGTTCCCTTGAGGATGATTCCGGTGTTTTTGGGCACGTTGCCTTCGATGGGAGTGAGCATGACGTGTCCGCCAACAATGTGCAGGCGGAAAGCGGTGACGCCTTCGGGCACAGTGTATTCAGAGGGGCACCAGAAGCTGGCGTAGCCACCCTCGCCGATGTGTACGGGCAACGTGGTGCCTACGCGTTCGAGACGAAGGCCGGCAAAGGCGCTAAAGCTGTTGTAGGTGAGGGCATAGTCCATGTTGGCATCGGAGGCGAGGAAATGACCTCCTCCATCAAAGGTATATTTGCCGTCACGAGACGAAACCTGGAATTGCGTGCCGTCGTCAGCTTTGGCAGCCATGGTGGGATAGAACACGTGGTCTTCTGCACGTTCTCCCAAAACGACACGACGACCGGTGGCAACCGACGTGAGCGTCACTTTCTTACCGTTCAGTGTGTAAAGGAAGACGGCATCTGCAGTTTTTGTAGCCTTAGTAGTCAAGAAACCTTCGCTGGACTTGTGGTCATAATCCACATCTCCATTGGCATGGACCTGCGAAGTGAAGTACTTCACATTGTTGTCGCGAGTTGCCGCAATGTAGAGAAGATCGCCGTCCTTCGGCATGTTGAGCGTGAGTGCTTCTGAGAAACCTTGGGCAGCCTGATAGAGTTCCTTCTTTTTTTGGATAGGCAATGAGGGATTTTGTGCCTTTTTCAAGGCTTCAAGAACGGTATCGCGCGCTTCCTTCGATTCTGCAGAATACTGTCCGAGTTCATCGCCGAACTTATCATTCGGGCAGTTGGTGCGGATTTCGCTTTCAAGTTTCTTAGCCGCTTCTGCCAAGATGCCATCCTCTGTAGTGAAAAGGATCTGAGAACCAGCATCGCGTCCATTCCAAGCATCTGCGCTGTTCCAAGTAGAGAGGAAACCGTCGCGGAAGTTGAGATAAAGATTAGCTTTGCGAGTTTCTTTCACATAGACGCGACCACCAT
>ERZ1674082.175-NODE-175-length-14170-cov-14.395678_pt1 | contig 14170 bp, 10 predicted proteins | sample MGYA00581118_ERZ1674082 | MGnify/ENA primary metagenome ERZ1674082 (study PRJEB41354, sample SAMEA4873329) | human saliva metagenome | biome: human-associated habitat [ENVO:00009003]; feature: mouth environment [ENVO:08000002]; material: saliva material... | reverse complement strand
CTACTTGGTTGGATTATCTAAACCGCTTTAAATTTGGGGTCCCAACTCGCTTTGGCTTGACAGATGAATACGCTGGTCAACTTCCAGCTGATAATATTGTCAATATTGCTCAAAGCTCATTTGGGCAAGGGATTTCAGTAACACAAACACAAATGCTTCGTGCCTTTACAGCTATTGCTAATGATGGAGTTATGCTGGAGCCAAAATTTATAAGTGCTATTTATGATACTAACAATCAGTCTGTACGAAAGTCTCAAAAAGAGATTGTAGGAAAACCTGTATCTGAAGATGCAGCAAGCTTGACTCGTACTAACATGATATTAGTTGGGACGGACCCTCTATATGGAACTATGTATAATCACTACACAGGAAAGCCAATTATAACAGTTCCTGGACAAAATGTAGCAGTTAAATCCGGTACGGCTCAAATCGCTGATGAGAAAAATGGAGGATACTTGGTTGGTTCTACCAATTATATTTTCTCAGTTGTGACTATGAATCCTGCTGAAAATCCTGATTTTATCTTGTATGTAACGGTTCAACAGCCTGAGCATTATTCAGCTGCCCAGTTGGGAGAGTTTTCCAATCCAATCTTGGAGCGGGCTTCAGCGATGAAAGAATCTCTGAACCTTCAATCTCCAGCTAAGAATTTAGATCAAGTGACGACAGAATCTTCGTATGCAATGCCTAGCATCAAGGATATTTCACCTGGTGATTTGGCGGAAGCCTTACGTCGAAATATTGTGCAACCAATCGTTGTTGGTACTGGAACAAAGATTAAAGAGACTTCTGTAGAAGAAGGAAAAAATCTTGCACCAAACCAACAAGTTCTCCTTTTATCGGATAAGGTAGAAGAAATTCCAGATATGTATGGCTGGAAAAAAGAGACTGCTGAGACCTTTGCTAAATGGTTGGATATTGAGCTAGAATTTGAAGGTTCAGGTTCCGTCGTCCAAAAGCAAGACGTTCGGACCAATACAGCTATCAAAAACATTAAAAAAATTAAATTAACTTTAGGAGATTAACATGATTAGTTCCATCAGTGCTGGAATTGTGACATTTTTACTAACTTTAGTAGGAATTCCGGCCTTTATCCAATTTTATAGAAAGGCGCAAATTACAGGCCAGCAGATGCATGAGGATGTCAAACAGCACCAGGCAAAAGCTGGGACTCCTACAATGGGGGGACTTGTTTTCCTCATTGCTGCAGTTGTGGTGAGTTTCCTCGTCGCTCTTTTTTCAAAACAATTGACCAATAATGTTGGTATGGTTTTGTTTATTTTGGTCTTGTATGGTTTGGTTGGTTTTTTAGATGACTTCCTCAAGGTCTTCCGTAAAATCAATGAGGGCCTTAATCCCAAACAGAAATTGGCTCTTCAGCTGCTAGGTGGCGTCATTTTCTACCTTTTTTATGAGCGTGGGGGCGATATGCTCTCTGTCTTTGGCTACCAAGTGCATTTAGGGATTTTCTATATTATCTTCGCTCTTTTCTGGCTAGTCGGTTTTTCAAACGCAGTCAACTTGACAGATGGTATTGACGGTCTAGCTAGTATTTCCGTTGTGATTAGCTTGTCTGCCTATGGAGTTATTGCCTATGTGCAAGGTCAGATGGATATCCTTCTAGTGATTCTTGCCATGATTGGTGGTTTGCTTGGTTTCTTCGTCTTTAACCATAAGCCTGCTAAAGTCTTTATGGGGGATGTGGGAAGTTTGGCCTTAGGTGGAATGCTGGCAGCTATCTCTATGGCCCTCCACCAAGAATGGACTCTCTTGATTATCGGAATTGTTTATGTCTTTGAAACAACTTCGGTTATGATGCAAGTCAGTTATTTCAAACTGACAGGTGGTAAACGTATTTTTCGTATGACGCCTGTGCATCATCATTTTGAGCTTGGAGGATTGTCTGGTAAGGGAAGTCCTTGGAGCGAGTGGAAGGTCGACTTCTTCTTTTGGGGAGTGGGGCTATTAGCAAGTCTCTTGACCCTAGCAATTTTATACCTACTGTAAAAAAATAATTTAGTGTTTCGATTGTATGACACGAAAACGGACGATGGTAACGTATACAGATAGTCTAGTAGATAATATAAAGGAATAAAAATTTCTAAAATAATGATATAAGATACTTACTCAAAGTATAATACGAGTTAAGTAATAGAATGTGTCTAATGTCCGATTTTTTTAGAAAATCTAAAAAATGATTGAGTAACATTATTATCATCAGGGTATATTTAGTTGGAATCTTGTAACAGAAATTCAAGAAAGTGAAGAGTTCATTGTTCTAAATTTCAAAAAATTTAAAACTGAAATATTTAATATCATGATAGACTAAAAGAGAGAATCAGTGTGATTCTCTCTTTTTTTATTATGTGACGATTAGTCCGTCTCGCTCCTCTAGGTGCGAGACAAAAAACCACCCGCTATGCGGGTGGTCATGATTATATTTTTATAAAGAAATTATTTTTTCTCCTTTGTTAACCAGTAGGTAATTCCAGCTGATGTAATTCCAGAAACAACAACAGCAACAATTACCCATAATCTGTTGTTTTCTACAGAAATAGGCGTAGCATAAGTTTCTTTTTTGGTTTCTATAGGATTTGATAAGAAACTCATAACATTTTGGTTAGTGGTTCCTCCGTCACGGATATTTTTCATAACAGTTTTGAAGGAATCTGCATAATTTCTATTTCCTTGAATAACATTTGCTTCAGTAGTAATCAATTCGTTTGTTGTTGAAACAGTGCGGTCAATATTATCTTTAATCGTTTTAACTTGGCTATTAAATTGAGTGAATTGATCTTTCATTGTTCCAACAGCTTCATGATTCTTGTTAGTTATTTTTGAACTATCAGAAGTGATAGTAACTAGTGATTCAATAGATTTATACAGTTGCTCAGGTGTCTCAATTTTAACTTTTAATTGATTGTTGTTTGATGCAGAAGTTGAATTTGTAATTTCAAGTTGTTTTTCTTTTGTTTCTTTCCATATGTCATATTCTTTTGATAAAGATTTAATTGATGCATTATACCAATTTGTTAAATCTGTGATTTCCACTTTGAAATAATCATTTGGTAAATCTGCTTCATTCAATTTTGGTATTTCACTTGTTATTTTTCTTAACGAATCTGAAGTCCCTTGAATTTCGTCGAGTAATTCAAGACCAGATTGTTTAAATTGTGTGATTTGTTTATTTGAAAGTTGCGATTCAATATCTTCACGATTGATATTACCATACATATTATAAACTGAATCAGGTGATAAAGCAGAAAAGTTTATAGAGCTACTGTTTGGATTTCCATAGATTGCTTTAATCATTCCTGCAGCTTGATTAATTTTACTTAATTTATCAAAAATATGTGTTAAATCCTTTTTAACAAGTACATCTGATTCCTCTTTATCACTACGATAGATGGTTTGTTTTATAGGGATTATTGTGTCTCCGATGTGTATCTCAAAAGATATATCATTTTTTCCATAATGTGGCTCAAAAGTATAGGAAATGGTCAATTTATAGGTCTTATCATCAGCAATAACCTGTTCACCATTTACTAATTTAGCATCTCCAGTAACTGAAATTTTAGCCTTAGGTGATATGTATTTTGTTTCAGTTGATGTTTTTGTTTCAGTTGACGTTTTTGTTTCAGTTGATGTTTTTGTTTCAGTTGATGTTTTTGTTTCGGCTGATGTTTTTGTTTCAGTTGATGCATTAGAGATTTCAGGTTTTGATTCTACATTTAAAGAGGAAGCATCACTTGGGGTAGTTGAAATAGGGGAAGAAATCTCTGTTGTAGCAGTTTCTTGCCCTGCTTGAGGAAGTTTAACTGTGATAGGGATTTCTTCGGTAATTTTGTCTAATTTATCATTTTCTGTTGTTAAAAATTCAAAACTAGGCAAGCCGGTTATAGGTGTAAATTTTTTATCAAATTGAGAATAGTTCTCAATTAAAGTTAGTTTTGAAGTATATTCATTAACTTGATCAGGGGTTAAGACTTTTAATTTCTGTAATTTAGCAAATAATTCTTTGTAGTCAGACATTTGGATACTAGTTTCTGATAGTGTTGAACGAATCATATCTTGATAAGTGTCAGGTAAAGAATTTTTTACTTGTAGGCTATTGTTTATTTGTGCTGCAAGCGTTGCTTTGGATTCAGAAGTTAAATCCGATTTAGTATCCACTCCTTCTTTTCCAAAGTAAAATAACTCTACTTTTTTCTTCTCTTTTTCTAATTCAGTTTGGAGCTTCTCTAATTCAGTCTTTTTATCATTTGTTTTATCTCGATAATCAGAAATAATTTTATGGTAATTAGAAATCAAATCTTCAAATTTACTAATTTCTGATTTTTGAGTATCATTATTATTTCCAAATTGAGATAATGATTTTGATGCAGAATCATTTATCTTTTCTACAAATTTAGCAGTTTCTTCATATTGATCTTTTAAAATCGTATTTGTTGTAGAGACATTTTGTTTTGAATTTTCTATTTCTCTATCAAAATTACCTTTAACCTCTTGAAGTTTTGTTTGTAAGTCATTACCCGTACTATTTAAAAGTTTTATAACTGATTCGGAGAAATTTTTTTGAAGTTCTTCGAAGGAAGAGTTGTTTTTTTCTAAACCAGAAACTAAATCCATAGTACTAGTAATAGATTGGCTAGCTTGATTGGATGGTGTATAGATATACTGAGAAATTTTAGAGTGTGTTCCTGATTGCTCATTGACAATGTTTTCAACATTTCTTTTCGCATCGTCTAAGTTGTTAATGACACTCGAAAAGTACATTTTGATAACGTTTTGATTGATTGTATTCAGATGTTCTCCGACACGTAACTCTACATTTTTAGATTTGACAGGATCTAGATTCGATTTTGTTTTATATGATATCTTTGCTCGGTCTGGGTTAAAGCTTTCCAGCTGAGCTATTTTCTCTGAAAATTGTTGTTCTATGTATACAATGACGTCAACAGAACCATTCTCAAATCGATTTTCAGCGACATTGCGAGTCATAACTGTCCATTGGTTTGAGCTATCTTTGGATAATAATGTTGTAAAATCATTCCCTAAATTATACGTGTTCCCATTTAAAGATCCACCAGTGTCTTCATTTACTAAAGCAATATTTAATTTACGGTCATTTACTTTATTAGTTATTGAAACTTCTTGATTTTTTAAGTAAACAAAAGCAGCACCAGAACCGACCAATAATGTTACAAAAATGCTACCACCTATGATTATTTTTTTCATACATAAACCCTTTCATTTATAGTTTATTATATCACTAATGTGAATCTGAAACAAGGGGGCGATTTGAACTATTAAGTTTTAAATTTTTTGGGGTAATAATGGAATATAGTGTAATAAAATGATAGACAAATAATAAAATATATGATAAAATAATAAAAATAAAAATTAAAGGAGAATACTAATGTCAGTAATTAGTTTAACCCCAGAACAGTTACAATCTCAGGCGGCAATTTACCTTAGTGCTAAAGAACAAATTGAACAGGCAGTACAAACTGTTAATCGAACAAATGGCGAAATGGCATCACAATGGAAAGGTCAAGCATTTAATGCTTACCTTGAGCAATACAACCAGTTGTATACACATGTTCAAAAATTTGAGGAGCTTCTAGTGAGCATCAACCAACAATTGAACAACTATGCTCAAACAGTAGCTGAACGTGACCAACAAGATGCACAAAGCTTTGGTTTGTAGTTAATTTTGAGGAGCGTCAGGGGAACTTGACGCTTATTTTTATTTTATGATGAAGAACATTAAAAAGTACCTATTAATTCTTTGTATAGTATTTCCTGTGTTAGTCTATGCAGACGATGGTAGCTTAAAACTTGATACAGATATCATTACAAATAGTACACAGGAAACGGTCAAAAATAGGATAGAATCCAAATATGCTCCAAATTTATTTTTAAATCGTACCCAAAAGGTTGTGGACCAGAGAACTCAAACAACCAAAGAACTTATACAGGGAGCAGAACAGACTATATTTACTGATGGTGAAAATCACTCTATTTATCGTCTAGAAACTACTGTTGTCCAAACATCATTGTTTAATCAATACACTATAGAGGAGAAATCCTCTTTTAAACAAAGGAATTATTCAATTTTTAAGGATTGGATGGGAAATGTATTTACCAGTTTTTTCTTACTGTTTATGGTTTTGTTGGGAGTCTATTTAGGAAGGAAATGGCATGGATTACGAAAAAATAAAGTTAACTCTAGAGTATAGAGCAAAACAAATAGATATTCTAGTTTCAAAATCTCTAACTTGGTTAAGATTAGAAGAATTACTAAAAGATACCAAAGTTAGAGAACAGTTGAATTTACCTCTAAATAGTTCGTTTTGTTTCAAGGTTAGAAACAAACAAATCCATATCGAACCAATGGATATCTTGGCTGTTTATCCAGTTAGCGATGGAGATTATATAGAGATTGAGGATGTATCATAGGAGGAAAAAATGTTTGAAGCAGATCGACTAGAATTTGTGAGAGAAGACAATCAAATATCAGTTCAAATTTCTTCATCAGGTTATCGTAGAGAACAACTTGAATTGATTCAAGAATATTGTCCAGTAGAAATAGTACAGAAAGACGGAGTTCTTTCTTTGCAGTATAAGATTCCTGAGTATTTTAAAACTGTTAAAGAAGAAATTTTAGAAAGAACTACGGAACTTGAACGTTTTAGTTTGGCACAAAGTATGTCTGTATTAGTTCGTTCTGAAAATGATTATAAAATTCCGTACATTCATCCTGAAAATATCATTATTTTTGGAAGTAATGTACAAATGTTACACTATGGAATTGAAAAATTACTTGCACCTCAACAGTATAGTTCTGAATTTTATCTAGAATCTTATAAAGCTTTAATGATTTCTATTTTACTACCTAAGATAGATTTTGAACTAGCCATCCATGGGATTGATGCAATAAAGGAAAAGGTGGCACAAGATATTATTCCCTTAGAGAGTGTAGCTGATGTCAATAATTATATTGCAGAAAAGTATGCCAAACTATCAGAAGAGAGTTCAAAAGCAAATTTGTTGGTTAACAAGAAAAAATGGAAGACTTTGTTAATAGGGGGAGCTTTACTTGCTACAACCACACTTGTCTTAAGCTTTGCAACTTACAAATCTATGTTTAAAGATGGGCCACTAAAATCATCAGTCATTATGGCACAATCAAATTTCATGCGAAAAGATTACTCTGAAACAGTTGAATCATTAAAAAATTATGGTACAGAATCATTGCCCAAGGAGGCCAAGTATATCTTAGCAGCAAGTTATGTCCGTTTAGATAGTTTGAGTGATAAGCAAAAGGAAGTTATTTTAAATACGATTACAGAATCAACAGATGATACAATTTTTTCTTATTGGATTTATCTTGGACGTGGAAAATTTGAAAAAGCTCTAGATGTGGCACAAAATATCGGGGACACGCAATTGATTTTACATGCTTATACAAATCTATACGAGTCAGTTAAGGCAGACATCAATATGAATGGTTCTGAAAAACAAAAGAAACTTGAAGAATATGAAAAGAAAATAAAAGAACTTTCTGCTGAGATTGGAGAAGCTACGACAAATAGTAGTGATACAAAAGTATCTACTGAAACAACAACTCCTAAAGACAACCGAACAAAAGAAAAGAGTGAACGATAAATGAAGGCAAAAAAGCTAGAATATGATCATCAGCTGGGAGACCAATTAGGAGAGCTTCATAAACCTCTTTATACCTTGTTGATTGAACAAGATAATCTAGAGAAAATAGATTTGTTTGAAGGACAAAAGGTGAAGGTCGGTACTAACGAGTATACAGTAGAAGGTAGAATAGTCTATCGAAATGGTAAGACTTTAGAAAGAGGAAAATCTACTTTTGATAAAGAGATTGTAACCTTGTTGGTTCCTGAGGAAGATATTTTTATCAGTTATATTTTCCCACCACAGCGATTTATTTGTAGCAAGAAAGAATCAGCTGATATTAGTTGGAAAATTTCGAACCAACTTATTTTTTCAAATAATCAAGTACAGGTGACACTTGGGGAATCTCCGATTTATTTAAATGACCGTCTAGTCAAAGTGGGAGGACTTTATCCGTTTGAATTAGGGAACCGAATGAAGGTTTCTAATTATTTTATAGAAAAAAGAAAGAATCAATGGAAGATTGGATGTCTCTTCGAAGAACCGCAATTAAATAGGAATCAAATTCTGATACAAGAAAAAAATAATGAGTATCCGATGGATTTTCCAGAATATAGAAGGAGTCCCAGAGTTAACCCTATTATCCATAGCGGGAAAATCATTATCAATCAACCTCCTCAACCGATTAGACTCCCTAAAAACTCGCTCATCAGAGCAATTGTTCCAGCTTTAGGAATGTTTACTTTAACTGCATTGAGTTCAATTTGGACAAAAGGTAATCCTGTAATGATGCTAGGGATGGGGGGCTTTAGTCTCCTGACAGCAGCGACAACTATGAGTCAGTATTTTGAAGAGAAAAAGGATACCAAGGAACAAGAAAAAAATCGAATTCAAGATTATGAGGCATATTTATTAAAACAAGTATCTGACTTAGAAAAATACTACAAAGAAGAAACTAGTATTTTACATTATAATCAACCGTCAATCTCAACCATTACTGAACTGATTGCAAAGTATGATTCAAGAATTTATGAGAGAATGGACTATAATGAAGATTTCTTACAGGTGTCTTTGGGTTTAGGAGATAGGTTAAGCCAGCTAGAGCTGCAAACAAATTTTGATGAGCAAAGTAAAGATGAAATATCGCAGTTTGCTCGCACAGTCTTGCAAGACTACAGTTTGCAAAAGAAGGTTCCAATTACTGTTAATATTTTTGAAGCGACAGTTGGTCTTGTTGGAAATAGTGAAGTAACTAGGACAGCTGTATATAACATGCTTTTACAGATGGCAATGTTTCACAGCTACTTAGATGTTAATTTTATCAATCTTGTTCAAGAACAGAGATATGAGAAAGATTGGTCTGAGTGGCGATTTCTTCCTCATTTCAATATGCAGGAACGAAATATTCGTGGTTTTGTCCATGATGCCAGAAGTCGTGATGCCGTTCTAAATTCGCTTTACCGTATCATTCAAAAACGTTCTCAAATCAAACGTGAAATGGGGGAAAAAGATGCGCGCTTTAAACCCCATTATGTCTTAACGATTATGGATGACTCCCATTTACTTGGCCATAGTTTGAATGAGTATCTAGCCAAAGATTTGACAGAGTTGGGTGTAACAGTCATTTGGGTGAAAGAGGCACGTCGTCTTTTGCCAGAAACTATCACAACTCTAATTGAATATAAGAATCAAAATTTAGGTCAAATCATTAATGATGAAGGTGCCTATAGTGCTCAAACCTTTATTCCCCACCCGCTGTTGGATTGCTATGAAGATTCTATTCGTACTTTAGCAAATCTAAAACACATGGAAGTAGAGAAGAACACGATTCCTAAATCCGTTACCTTTTTGGAACTCTACCAAGTCAGAGAAGTTGAAGAGTTACAGGTTGCGACTAGATGGTCCAAAGCGGATACTTTTAAAACCTTAGCTGTGCCATTGGGATTGCGTGGGAAGGATGACCAGGTGGAACTCAACTTACATGAACGTGCACATGGGCCACATGGTCTTGTAGCAGGAACTACTGGTTCAGGTAAATCTGAGATTCTTCAGTCTTATATATTATCCATGGCTGTAAACTTTAGTCCAGAGGATGTTGGATTTCTTACGATTGACTTCAAAGGTGGAGGGATGGCGAATCTTTTCAAAGATTTACCACATATGCTTGGGTCTATTACTAACTTAGATGGAGCTGCTAGTGCGCGTGCCCTAGCTTCTATCAAAGCAGAGTTACAAAAACGCCAACGTCTCTTTAATCAATTTGGTGTTAATCATATCAATGGATATACTAAATTATATAAGGAAGGCCAAAAAGCTACTGACAAATCAGGTTATCCAGAAAAACCATTACCTCATCTGTTCCTTATTAGTGATGAGTTTGCTGAATTAAAAGAACATGAACCAGAATTTATGACAGAGCTGGTTTCGACAGCCCGTATCGGACGTTCGCTTGGAGTCCATCTAATTCTTGCTACACAAAAACCATCAGGGGTCGTCAATGATCAAATATGGTCAAACTCTCGTTTCAAACTAGCTTTGAAAGTGTCAGATGAGTCTGATTCCAATGAAATAATCAAAACACCAGATGCGGCGAGTATTACTGAACCTGGTCGTGCTTACCTACAAGTAGGAAATAACGAAATCTATGAATTATTCCAGTCTGCATGGAGTGGTGCACAGTATGCCCCACAAACAGAGGGGGTTCAAGAAGTTGTTGATGAAAGAATTTGGTTGATAAATGACCTGGGACAATATGAATTGTTATCTGATGACCTATCTAAGGATGAAAATTATATTGCTGATCAGACGGAAGAAGTCACGGAACTCTCAGCGGTTGTAAACTATATAGCAAGAGTGAGTAAGACTGTTCCTTTCAATCTGCCAGATAAACCGTGGTTAGAACCTTTAGAGACAGCCATCATATCCCCTCAAACAGATATTCACTGGACCGATGAAAAAGTATTGGCCGTTCCCTTTGCTCGAATGGATATTCCGACAGAACAACGTCAGAAGGATTATCATTTTGATTTGGAAAAAATGGGGCATACAGTTTTCTATGGTTCACCTGGTTTTGGGAAATCCCTAGCTCTTCAAACTCTAGTGCTAAATCTCGCTCGTTTGAATACTCCAGAGCAAGTACAAATCAATCTATTTGACTTCGGAACCAATGGACTCTTGCCACTAAAAGATTTACCTCATGTAGTTGATTTAACAAGGTTTGATGAAGAAGAAAAACTGGTTAAGTTTTTAAAACGTATTGACCAAGAGTTGAAGATTCGTAAGGAGAAGTTTGCCATCTATAATGTAGCAAGTCTTTCTCAATACGAACAAAAATCAGGTGAGAAACTCCCTGCTATTCTTACTATTTTTGACGGGTTTGATACTATAAAAGACACAGCGCTAGAAGAAGCTATTGAAAGTATGATTAACCGCCTCCTACGTGAGGGAGCGAGTCTTGGATGCTATGTGATTTTGACAGCACTCCGCTCAAATAGCCTTAAAATCAGTATGTCAAGCAATATTACCTCGCGCTTGGCCTTTTACCTGGTTGATGAAGGAGCTTCTAAGGAAATTATAGGGCGTGATGCTCTAATTCAGCAAGAAATTTTTGGCCGTGCCCAGTTGAAAGAAGATATTCCGTATGCCATTCAGGTTTATCTCCCGACAAGTGGAGAAGGCGATATTGAGCGCCTATATAACTTGGAGGAAGAAGTTAAGCTGATTGCAAGAAGCTGGACAGGAGTTTGCCCAGAACCAATTCCAATGTTGCCAAATGAAGTGACGCTTGATGAGTTTAAACAATCAGCTACAGTTCAAGAGATGATGCAACAAGGTCAAATCCCAATCGGATATGATAAAGAAACGACTAAGGTAGTAAGCTTTAATCCTAAAGAACATGGCTATTTTGTCATTATGGATGACACACCACAGCAAACAGAACTACTGGAATCAGTTTTATTAATGGCATTTGAAAATTTGAATGGGCAAGCTCAACGTATTCTTTTTGATATTGACGGACGTCTTGCAAATCCAGATAGTTTTGATTCAATCATCTTGTTAAATAACTTTAGTACGGCATTAACAGATCTTGTCAGTGAAATTGAACGAAGATTACAAGGTGGTGATAATCAAATGATGTTTGTTTACATGCCAGACATTCATACCGTAAATGAAAAAATGTTACTTTCTGCAAATGTGTTAGAAACGATTATCAAAAATGCCTCTAAAGCTGGAGTTTACTTTATTTTCCATGGCTATCAGAAAAATATTGAAAGTAAATTTGATGAGTTTAGTAAGCGATTGCGTGCAAATATGCCTGCAGGTATATTTGGTACTAGATTTATGGATCAAGGAATGATTAAAGGTAAATCAGATTACAAAGAAACTCTTTTAGAAGTCGATGAAACTCACTTCTTTGTTGGAAGAGAAGTTTGCAGAATAAAATTACCAAGATAATTAAAAATATAGTTCACAAAGAGCTTCTTGTTCTGTGAAGGTGTCATCTTTCGTACTTAATGTATATAGCTTTTGTGTGATAAATATGTTAAAATAAATTCTATAATTTAGTTTTTACGGAGGATAGGAATGGGAGAATATTATAGACAGATAGCATCGTATTTTCGGCAGTGTGCATCAAGTATGCAAGTTGAAAAGGCAGCAATCGATGAAAAAATTCATAGGTTGAGAGATGCTAGTAGTGCATTGGCAATTAAAATAGAATCTATCCAAGTTCAATCGAGATCTTTAAGTCAAATCCTACCTTTGGACTCGACTCAGTTTAAAGGGAATCGTCAGGAAGATTTTGAAGAAAAATTTCACTCTTTAGAAACAGAGCTATCGAATTTTTGTTCTGGCCATGAAAATAATAAACAAACAATTGATGATAAAATTCAAACTCTTACATCGGAATCGAGTGATTTACAGAATAAAATAAATAATTACTACCGACAAGCGAGAGTGTATGATAATTTAGATGACTAGGAGAGAATAATGGCAGAAACAGGTGTAAATAAATCCAGTTGGGACAGTATTACTAGGAATGTTTCTTCTTCAACTGCAGGAATTGCCAAGCTGAATGATATACGATTTAGTCGTACAGATCTAATCCCTTTTACTACGTTTAATGAAGTTTTTGAAGAATTTAACAAATCAATAAATAAATTTAAAGGATTCACAAGGAAAGATGCATATAAAATGGAGCAAGCAGGTCAGAATAAACTAGATGATGATGCTGCTGGAGCATCTGCTATGACATCTGGGGGAGGTTTGAAGTGATAGAACCACAGATGACTTTATTTACAAGAGCACTATCTAAATGTAAATTGAAAGAGAAAGATAATGATGTTTTGACAGCGGTAGCAATGACCTTATCAGGACATCCAGATGTTTTTAGGGCGTGTTATATAGCTTTTATGAATGACGAACCAAGCTATCATTATCATCCAATGATAGGGGCGCCGTTGGAATTTTTCTATGAAAAAGAACTCGTGCGGATTCGGCGTCTTCAAGAAGAAGTTATCCTACCTCGTTCAGTTTTTATCCAGTATGCTTCTTATGTAGATCTCTGTTTAAGTCGTATCTATCCTTTGGGTAGTGTTGTCGAACTTGATCGTGAGCTCCTTCCTAAGGAGTTGGTTGAGTCATTTGAAAGCGAACAGATGGACTTTTTTGTAGTCATTTCCGGTCGTCGAGTTGATTTGGCAAACGGACATTATGTGGACTACATTGGTCATGGCTATCCGTTTGGGCTACGATTTGACATCTCTCCTTTGCTTATAAGTAATCTTTTTATTAAGAGAGTTGTATCAGAAGGATATTCGGATACCGTGGATGAACACTACTGCCAAGAAGCTCTGCGTAAGGAATACCTAAATGCAGGTATGGTATCCAGTGTTTATGTTAAGGAGGAAGTGAATGAAGATTGATGTATCGGAAGTTCTGTTACAAAAAGAGTTGTTGAGTATCTCTGTTGAGAGTATTAAATCACAGCTTTCTGTTTCGAGAAGTCGTCTATCAGAGGTTGTTGCTACAGATAGCCTCAAAGGGGCAGTGAAGGATGCCATTAACCAGAAAGTGACCAACTATCAGATACCCTTGGTCGATAACTATATCAATACCTTGGATAGTATTTTCAGTCGCTATGAAGGGATTTTGAAATTATTCCAAGATACTGTGTCAGAGACTAATACTAGTGCGATTATTCATACAGAATATCTAGAGAGCCTCAAGCAACGTATAAAAGATCCTGTTAATGATTTGAATAAAATTTCAAGTGAGGCACTAATTATCTATGCAGGGATTGGTGATATTCTGACGTTAACGAATCCTAGTTTGGATAGTGTGAAGGCGAGCTATAGTGAAGCAGTCAAGAGTTTAGATGATACCATAGAGAACATGGAAGCTTTTAATAGTGTTCTTTTAAAGACAGATACCTTTGACCTTATAGATATGCAAAATAGTGAAATTGCTACCCTATCAGGTTATGCTCCTCTTCCATATGGGAACACCGCATCGAGAAATT
>ERZ1674082.173-NODE-173-length-14193-cov-8.626680_pt1 | contig 14193 bp, 7 predicted proteins | sample MGYA00581118_ERZ1674082 | MGnify/ENA primary metagenome ERZ1674082 (study PRJEB41354, sample SAMEA4873329) | human saliva metagenome | biome: human-associated habitat [ENVO:00009003]; feature: mouth environment [ENVO:08000002]; material: saliva material... | reverse complement strand
TCTCCGGTTGCGAGGCGTTGATTTCGCTCGATCTGAAGCACTTCAACACACAAAACGTAACGAAAATGAATAACATGTTCTCCTCTTGCGAGGCGCTGACTTCTGTTGACCTGCAGCACTTCAACACACAGAACGTCACTGACATGAGTTGGATGTTCCAAACTTGCGAGGCGCTGACCTCGATCGATCTGAAGCACTTCAACACACAGAACGTCACAAATATGAGTGGGATGTTCAAAGATTGCAAGGCGCTGACCTCGCTCGACCTGCAGCACTTCAACACAAAAAACGTCACTGACATGGGTTTCATGTTCTCCGGTTGCGCGGCGCTGACGACCATCAACAGCAATACGGCTTGGCAGTGTCCTGAATCAGAAAACATGTTTGCCGGTTGCACAAAGTTGAAGGGCGCAGTCGCCTATGATAAGAACAAGGTCGACGCAAAGATGGCTAATCCCAAAACGGGCTATTTTACCGCTCAGCCCACCATGGTGGAAAGCAGGTGAATGGGTGCTGACGGTGCGCAGCACATCTACACGCTGCAAGCAAGCGCGTGCGCGGAGCACAGGAACATTTGCCGAACGGAGTGCAGGTCGTGAACGGAAAGAAGACGGTCAAACCATGACACCATTCCAAAGATTTCCTCTCTTCTTGCACTGTCCATAAGTGAGACCGGTACCTGTGAGAAGAAAACCCACTTGAACGAAAGCGCCACGCAACAGATTTGTAGCGTGGCGCTCTTAGTTGAGACAAGAGGACGAAGGGAAGGGATCGAAAGGCACAATAGGCAGAAGAAGAGGGCACACGGCGGACGATGGAGGTGGTCGTCGAACGACAAAACGACACGTTTTCTCGGAAGTAGCCGAAAATATGGGGCAGCCGCTCAGGGGAGTAACTTTAGTTGGTGCACTGCGCATGAAAAAGACTTCGCCTTTGTGGCGAGATACAAAAATACCGCGCCCGAACGATTGCCAAAAGTGGTAAAGGTTCGGGCACGGTGTGTTGTGTTATCGGCTTAGCGTGTGCCGTGGGACGGGACTCAAGCGCGGAGATGCTCGAGCAGTTGCTCGGGAGTGAGTTGCGACTGCTCGCCGGTGGTCATGTTCTTGAGCGTGACGAGTCCTTGTTGCAACTCGTTCTCGCCGATGAGGGCGACGAAGGGGATGTGGCGCGCGTTGGCGTAGGCCATTTGCTTCTTCATCTTGGCGGCATCGGGATAGACCTCGGTGGAAATGCCGGCGGCACGGGTGGTGCGCGCCAATTCAAGGCAGCGAGCGGCTTCGGCGGCGCCGAAGTTGATGAAGAGCAGTTCGACGCCCGTCGCGGTATCGGCGGGGTAGAGCTCGAGCTGGTTGAGCACGTCGTAGATGCGGTCGGCACCGAAGGAGATGCCCACACCGGAAAGACCGGGAAGACCGAAAATGCCGGTAAGGTTGTCGTAACGACCACCGCCGGTGATGCTGCCGATCTCGACATCGAGGGCTTTGACTTCGAAGATGCAACCGGTGTAGTAGTTGAGACCGCGGGCGAGGGTGAGGTCGAGTTCGAGCGCGTTGCGGAGGCTGTCGCCGAGGGCTTCGAGCACGAAGGCCACTTCGTCGCAACCGCGCAAACCGACTTCGCTTTCGGCCAATACGCGGCGCATGGTGTCGAGTTGCTCGGCGTTGGTGCCGGAGAGGGAGATGATGGGCTGGAGGCGTGCGATCTGTTCGTCGGAAAGACCGGCGGCGGCGAGTTCTTCGTTGACCTTGTCGAGACCGATCTTGTCGAGTTTGTCGATGGCCACGGTGATGTCGACAATCTTATCGGCCGCACCGATCACTTCGGCAATGCCGGTGAGGATCTTGCGGTTGTTGATCTTGATGGCGACACGGATGCCGAAGCGGGTGAAGACTTCGTCGACAATCTGCATGAGTTCGACCTCATTGAGAAGCGAATCGGAACCGACAACATCGGCGTCGCACTGGTAGAACTCGCGATAACGGCCTTTCTGCGGACGGTCGGCGCGCCAAACGGGTTGGATTTGGTAGCGCTTGAAGGGGAGGGTGAGTTCCTCGCGGTGCTGCACCACGAAACGGGCGAAGGGGACGGTGAGATCGTAACGCAGTCCTTTCTCACAGAACTTGGCGGCGAGAGCGGGTGCGGAGGCGGCTTCGTAGTCAGAGGTGGAGACGGAGCGGGTGAAGTCGCCGCTGTTGAGAATTTTGAAGAGGAGTTTGTCGCCTTCCTCACCATATTTGCCCATTAGGGTGGAGAGGTTCTCCATGGCGGGGGTTTCGATCTGGCTGAAGCCGTAGAGGCGATAGACGCTGCGGATGGTGTCGAAGATATAGTTGCGGCGCGCCATTTCGACAAAGCCGAAATCGCGGGTGCCTTTGGGAATTGCAGGTTTCTGTGCCACGAGTGGAAAGATAAAGTTTAGGCGTTTGTGTTGAAGTTAGCGGGCATTCTTGACAAGGAAGATCTGCGTGGGCAGGTGGTCGGAATAGCCGTTGAGCCAAGTGCCGCCGGCCGTGGTGCGTTTGGGAGCACCTTTGTATTTACCTTCGGTTTGCAAGAGGTAGTCGCGCGAGAAGACGGCGTTGGTCAGCAGATGCAGCCGCGTTTTGTCTTTGTCCTGGAGCAGGTTGCCCGTGAAAATGATCTGGTCGAAGAGATTCCACTTGCCACGGTAGTAGAGGGTGCCTACACCTTGTTTGTAGAGCATGTCGTACCAGGGGTTGTAGAGGTCGTGGGGACCGCAGGCGTTTTTATCGCTTTTGGCTCCGAGGGCATCGGGCGAGGAGACGGAGAGGTTGCCGGGGTCGTCGTTGAGGTCGCCCATGATGACAATGCGTGCATCGGGGTCTTGCTTGAGGAGGGCTTCCTTGAGGCGGCGCACTTGGTAGCCGGCACGCTCACGCACAGGGCTCTGTGCGCCGCGAGAGGGCCAGTGGTTGACGATGAAATAGAACTTTTCGTCCCCCAGATAGCCTTCGACGGTGAGGAAACCGCGGGTGATGTAGGTGGTGTCGCCGCGCAGGAGACCGTTTTGGTAGGGATAGCCTTTGACACGGCCTTTCTCGTCGATGTAGAAACCGAGATCCACGTCGGGTTGGCTTTCGGTGGGGTAGATATAGGGGATGAGTTGGGCTTCGACGAGGTGGAAGGCTTTGGGATTGTAGAGCAGCGCCACGTCGATGCCGCGGCGGTCGGGACCGTCGAAATGGACGTAGCGATAACCGCGAGCGGCCAAGGCGGGTTCGCGCAGGAGATCGTTGAGCGCATGGCTGTTTTCGACCTCGCTCAGACCGATAACGGCGGCGCCGGCGGGGTTCTTCTTCGTACCCACTTCGGTACAAAGTTCACTCAGCACTTGGGCGATGTTGTGGAGCTTGGCGGTGTATTTTTGTTCTGTCCACTGGTAGGAGCCGGAGGGCAGGAACTCGTAGTCGTTCTTGCCGGCGTCGTGTTGCGTGTCGAAAAGGTTTTCGACGTTGTAAAATCCCACGCCGTAGAGCACCTTCTTTTGTGCTGAGGCGGGAAGTACTCCGAGCGCAAGGACAAGGAGCAGGGCGGAAAGTAAATTCTTCATACTGAATAGGTGATTACGGAGCAAATTTAACAACAAAATCGCATTCGCTCCGCTTCGATGGGGCTTTTTCGGTGGGAAGAGCGCAAAATGCGGGGGAGGGAACAGGGCATTGACAAAAAAAAGGCGGAAAAAGCGGCAGAGTCGACGTCTTTTTGCTATCTTCGCATTGAAAACTACCCTCACGTGGGCGCTTGTTTCGGTGCTCCGCGCACAGCAGAACAAGGCAGGTGAGTCTGCCGAGCGAACCACATAACCTCTTTACGACTCCTCAGATACATGAAGAAAGGAACGTTCCTATTGGCCGCACTTTGGTGCGTGGCGGGTGCCGCGGCACGTGCACAGCATCCTGTGGCCGATACCGTCAGATTTCAAGACGACAATGCCGATTTCACCTTCTCCGAATCGCAACTCGATGAGGACGGCGACTTCGCGCAGACCATTTCATCGGTCACGGCCAAAAGCGATCCGTTTCTCTACAACGTCGGATTCCGCTTCAGCCCGATGCGTTTCCGGGTGCGGGCCTACGACAATATGTATGCCAACACCTACATGAACGGGCTGCGACTCAACGACTTGGAGTTGGGGCGCTTCAACTATGCCTCGATCGGTGGTCTCAATGACGCCACACGCAACCGCGAGGGGTTGAATGCCTATGACTTTTCCACCTTCGGCACTCCGGGCATCGGCGGCGCAACGAGCTACAACACCCGTGCTTCGCAATTTGCCCAAGGCAAGAAATTGTCCCTCTCGGCCACCAACCGCAATTATGTGGGACGCGCACTCTTCACCTACGCCACGGGACTCATGTCCAACGGTTGGGCGCTCGCTGCCTCGGTGGGTTATCGGGGAGCGAAAGAAGGGCAGATCGAGGGTACGTTCTACAATTCGGCAGCTTATTTCCTCGCTGCGGAAAAGCGCTTCGGCACGAACCATGCGCTTTCGCTCGTGACCTACGGCGCGCCGACCGAACGCGCGCAACAGGCAGCTTCGACAGAAGAGGCCTATTGGTTGGCCAACTCACACTACTACAACCCGAACTGGGGTTACCAAAACGGCGAAAAACGCAATTCGCGCGTAGTGCGCGCCTTCGCTCCCACAAGTATCCTCACGTGGGACTGGAACAGCGACAACAACGACACGCGACTGACCACGAACTTGGGCTACACCTATTCGTTCTACAGCGGGACGTCGCTGGGATGGAATGGCAATGCTTACGATCCGCGACCGGACTATTATAAGAACTTCCCTTCGGGCGTGGGCAACGTGTGGGGAAGCGACGGCACGCGCAGCAATGCGAACGAACACAACGTGGCGGACGAGGATTTCCTGTTCAAACAGTGGGAAACACTTCGCCAACACTGGACGGCCAACAAGGCGAACCGACAGATCGACTGGGATCAGCTCTACTTTGTCAACCGCCGCAACGAACAAGAGGGTGGGGAAGCGCTCTACTATCAGGAACGCCGACACAACGACCAAAGTGTGTGGGCGCTGAGCTCGACACTCAACCACACTTTCAACGTGCACCACCGCATTGCGCTCGGCGTACAATTCAACCGTACGCACGGCATGCACTATAAAACCATGGCCGACTTGCTCGGTGCCACGCGCTACACCGACCTCGACAAGTTTGCGGTGAACGACTACGGCATCACTTCCGACGAAGCGCAAAACGACGTGCGGCACCCCAATCGACAAATAGCCAAAGGCGATCGCTTCGGCTACGACTATAATATAGATGTAACCCAAGCTGAGGCGTGGAGCAACTATCGTTTCACGTCTCCCCATTGGACCATCACGCTCGCGGGACATATCGACGGCACAAGCATGGAACGCGACGGCCGAATGGAGAACGGCCGCTACAAGAACAACAGCTTCGGCAAGAGTGGATTGGCTAAATTCCTCGGCGGCGGCGGTAAACTCGGCGTGGCCTACTCGCCGACGTTCAACCATACGATCGCACTCAGTGCCGGCGCCGGTACGCAGGCTCCGTTGGCGCGCAATGCTTTCGTGGCACCCCGCGCACAAAATAATTTTGTGGATCACCTCACCAATGAAGACATCTACGACGCGGACCTCAGTTACACCTTCCGCCTCGGTCCCGTAGTGGGAAAACTCAGCGGATACTACGCGCGCTTCGGACGCCAAGTGGAACAAAGTGCTTTCTACAACGACCAGCAGTCGACCTTCACTTACCTCACCATGACGGGAGTGCGCAAAGAGCACTACGGCGTGGAGGCGGCCTTCGACGTGCAAGCCACCAACAATCTCTCGTTCCTTCTCCTGGCCTCCGTCGGCGACGCGAAATACACCAACAATCCCTACGCGCAAATTAGCTACGAGGGAATGAACGCCAACGAATTGGCGCGACTGAACAAAGTGGTGAATCCCGTGACGAAGGAAAACATGCCCTTGCGCGTCATTGCCGACGGCATGCGAGTGAGCAGCACACCGCTCACGGCGGTTTCGCTCGGCGCGAACTACAGCATCAACGGCTGGTTCTTCGAAGCATCGGCCAATTATTATGATCGCGTTTACGTCGGCTTCTCTCCCTACCGCCGACTCAACAGCACCTACAACGGCGACGGGCACTTCTACTTGCCTTCCGGCACCGACGCCGCAGGACGTCCTTCCTATGACGTGACCGAAAACGAGGTGAAACGCGAAGGTGGCGTGCTCTTCGACACCAACGGCCGGGAAGTCACGGCTTATGCTGCCGAACAAGAAAAGTTCAAGGGAGGCGTGATGTTCGATTTCGGCATCGGACGCTATTTCCGCCTGGCGCACGGCCACAGCTTGATCGTGAGTCTCTCGTTCCAAAACATCGCCAACAACACGAAACTCCGCACGGGAGGATACGAACAAAACCGCTCGGACTACTATTATAAGGAAGACGGCGGAACGTACACCAAAGGCGAAGGCAAAGCTTACAAGTTCTCGCGCAACTCGAAGTACTACTATGCCAACCCCTTCAACGTCTTCCTCAACGTTGGATTCAAGTTCTAAAAAGCCACTCACATGAATCGCATACTCTCTCTCGCACTCGCCGGTGCACTCTCGCTCTCGCTGGGTTCGTGCATGGACCACAACGAAGTGCCCGACAATGCTCGCGCACTCATCACGGCTCAACAGCTGCCGGCGGCAAACACCGACATTCTCCAAGTCAAAGAGAAATACAGTGCGCCCATTTCGGGAAACAACACCTTCGAAGAAGTCAAAGAAGACGTGATTTTTGAAGGCGTTGTCGTGGCCAACGACATCTCAGGCAACCTCTATCAGACGCTTGTGCTCCGAGACATCAAGTCCACGCCGGGAGCACCCGACGACCAGTGCATCACCGTCGGAGTGAAAACCTCCACGCTCTTCCCCCATTTTGCACTCGGACAGCGCGTGCGCATCAACCTCAACGGACTCTACATCGGCAATTACAGCCGCACGCCCAAAATCGGCCGGCCCTATTACACCTCGGCCGGTAATCTGCGACTCGGCCCCATGCTGCTCGAAGACGTCAGCACCCACATTGCTCTCGTCGGCACGCCCAATCCGAAAGCGCCCGAACTCACCCCGCGCGATCTCACCACGGCAGCGGCAGCAAGCTGGCTCGAAAACAAGAGCAATCGCAACTATCTCAACTGCCCGCTCCTCGCCACGGTGAGCGGCAAGATCAAAGAGGTACAAGGCGCTGAGGCCAACACTCCCGCCAAGGGCGCACTCTCCGGCAAGCTCGAACCGCTGCCCAAAATCTTTGCGCCCAAAGCGCTCTACGACGCCGGTTTCGGAGTGGACCGCACCCTGATGCTCGACAACAGCACAGCCGGATTCACCATTCGCACCTCCGTGCGCAACAACATCTCCTTCACCCGCATCCCCACCGCGAGCTGCGTCTACACCGGCGTACTCTCCTACTATTCCGACTGGCAATTGCAACTGCGTAGCCTCGACGATATCCAACCCACCACCGCCCACACAAAATAAGACCAAATGAATAAGCTTCTCACCCTCGCTGCCGCCTGCACCCTCGCCCTCGGTTTCACCGCCTGCGAAGACGTGCCCTCACCTTACGGTCTGCCCACCGAAAAGCAACAGCAACAACCCGCTTCCAAGGAAGTGTTGCTCGAAGAAAGCTTCGCCAGCTCACTCGGTTCGTTCAAGAATTACACCACTTCCGGAGAAGGCGCATGGAAAATTGACTTCAAAACCGCCAAAGCCTCGGGCTATGACAACGCCGCCAAGAAGACAACGGCCGGCACCTACTACCTTGTCAGCTCCGAAATCGACCTTACCGGCGTAGATAACGCTTATGTGGCGCTCGACTACATCATGCGCTACAATAAAGGCGACGAAAACCAGCAACTTCTCATCACCGATGCCTTCAACGCAGAGAAGCCTGCCGAAGGATGGACGGTAGTCAACCAGAAATGGACAGAAGCCGCCGACTGGAAGAACTTCGTCAACGACAAAGTGGCCATTCCCGCCGCCTTCCTCGGCAAGAAAGTGCACATCGCCTTCCGCTACAACACCGACGATAAGAGCGGTTCTACTTGGGAAATCAAGAACCTCAAGGTACTACGCGGCACCGTGACGCCCTCCACGCCCGAACAACCCGTCCAACCGAACACGAACGGCCCGCTCATCGACGAGAGTTTTGCCGCTACGCTTGGTACATTCACCAACCAAACCACTTCCGGCGATGGCGCATGGAAGGTTGACTTCAAGTCAGCCAAGGCTTCGGGCTACGACAACGCCTCCAAGAAAACCACGGCCGGCACCTACTACCTCGTCAGCCCCGAAGTGGATCTCACCGCTGCCAAAACCGAAGGAGCGCACGTGGCACTCGAATACATCCTGCGCTACAACAAAGCCGATGCCAACCAACAGCTGCTCATCACCGACGCCTACAACCCCGCCCAACCCGAAGCCGGATGGACGGTGCTCAACCAGAAATGGACGGAAGGCAAAGATTGGAAAAGCTACACCGCGGCCAACTATGACATCCCCGAAGCTTTCCTCGGCAAGAAAGTGCGCATTGCCTTCCGCTATAACAGCGACGACAAGAGCGGATCGACCTGGCAGATCAAAAACGTGAAGCTCGCTCTCGGCCACCTCGACCAACCCGTGCAACCCACGCCCACACCAAAGCCCGATCCCACACCGGCACCCGCACCCACGGGAGACAATCTCCTGAGCAACGCCGGTTTCGAAAACTGGGACGGAGCCGCCCCCGCGGTTTGGAAGTCGGGCATCGGCAACGCCACGCTTTCGCAAAGCACCACGGCGCACGGCGGACAATATGCCGTGAAGGTCACCGGCGATGCCAAGGTCAACAAACGCCTGTCCTACGCTGAGCTCAGCCTCAAAGCCGGCACCTACACCTTCACCTACTATGTCTACGGTGCTGAAGCTAATGCCCACCTCAAGACCGGCTACGCCATCATGACCGACCACAAAGTGGCCGATTTCAAGACCGACTACATCTATAGTGACCCCACCACAGTGACCCAAGACGCTTGGTCCCTCGTCACCTATACCTTCAAGCTCGACCGGCCCAAGACCATTTGCCTGCTCGTCATGAACCAAAAGGGCAGCGGCGCCTTCCTCGTCGACGACGCCCAGCTCACCACCTCCAACGGCGGCCTGCAGTAACCCTACCCGCAGCACCGAATCTGCTTCGCCGGCGTCGGCCGGCCGCATCCCCACTTCCCCACACCGCTCGCGCATCCCGTGCGGGCGGTGTGTTTTCTTTCCACAACACGCCCATGAACAGACTTTTCCTTGCCCTCTGCTGTCTCACTTTAGCCTTCGTCGCCTGCGACCGAGATAACAAACCCGACATCCATTGGGGCACCTCCGAACCGAACCAACCGTCCCAACCCGTTCCCACGCCCGATCCTGCTCCACAGCCCACACCGGGCCAAATGAGCACGGCCGATCGCCGTGCCACAGCACGCATCGAGATGCCCCAACTCACCGGTGCCGCCACCGAACGCTTCCTCGTCCATCGCGTGGCGCCCGCCCACACCGGCGCTGACTCCATCCTCAACTACGCCGTCGACTACGACGTCACGCTCTTCCACTCCCGTTGGGTAGCCTTTCGCTTCGATGCCGAAACGCGGCCCAAAAAGGTGGGGCGCAAACCCTACTCCCAGAAACCGCAATACCCCGCCGACCCGCTGCTGGCCCGTGCTGAGGCGCTTCCCTCCGACCTCTCGTTCAACGGCTACGACCACGGCCACCTCGTGGCCTCGGCCGACCGGCTCTTCTCGCGAGAAGCCAACGACCAGACCTTCTACATGAGCAACATGAGTCCGCAAGTCGGTCACTTCAACCAGAAATATTGGACTGCGCTCGAGGGACTGGTCCAAGACCTCGGTCGCAACAGTGCCTTCGCCGATACGCTCTACGTTGTGAAGGGCGGCACCACCGATCGCAATGTCGGCGTGCTCAAATATGTGGCCAATGGGCGCGTACCCGTGCCGGCACACTACTTTATGGCGCTCCTCAAGGTGAAAAATGGCGTGTACAGCGGCATCGCCTTCTGGCTCGAAAACAAGAACTACGGCAAGACCGGCACTACGGCCGACATGCGCAAACACGCCATCAGCATCGCTCAACTCGAGCACAACACCGGCATCAACTTCTTCCACAATCTCCCCGATGCCGTCGAACAACGCGTCGAAAAAGACTTCACCCTTTCCGCCTGGAAACTCTGAATCTGTCCAATTCAAGTCCACGAAACCAAAAAAGCCGCGGGAGAATTTGGCAACCCTCAACTTTTTTGCTAACTTCGCAACACGAAAGTATCGACTTTCGCCGGACTTGTAGCTCAGTTGGTTAGAGCAACAGACTCATAATCTGGAGGTCCTAGGTTCAAGCCCTAGCTGGTCCACCGTACTCAAAAGGAGTTGCGCATTGCGCAACTCCTTTTTCCTTTTCTCCCGTCCGCTTCGCGAGAGTTACACCTCTGCATCATATAGAATCACACCTACCGCACTTTTTTATTCCACAGCCACCGACTGAATATCAACAATTTACGACACACCCCAGCAGCAAATACGAAAAAATCGCCCCCTTCGTTTTTACTTTCGCCACTTTGGCGGGTAATGAAGATAAGCACCGCAACCAAGCAGGGATCACCAAGCTGCGAGTTCCCCGGTTCTCAACCGCTCTCTCCTTCGCAGTCCCCATGGCTGCCGGTCGGCATCGCCTGCCCTTCGCGATCTGAACGCAACGAGCGCAAGTAAGAAATACCCAATCACTAAAAGGAAGTCACCCGCGCGCACTTTCCGTCCATCGGTTTTGGAGATTCCGAACGGTTGGTGTAGCTTTGTAAGCTACCAATAAAGCACAGAACCATGTATATTGAAAAATTGAAGTCACCGGCCGACTTGAAAGCGCTGAATCTCGAAGCCCTTCAGGTGGTGGCCGCCGAAACCCGCGATGCCGTTTTGAACCGTGTGAGCCAACACGGCGGCCACATCGGACCGAACCTCGGTTTCGTGGAAGCCACCGTGGCCCTCCACTACGTTTTCGACGCGCCTAAGGACAAATTCGTGTTCGATGTCAGCCACCAAACCTACCCCCACAAGGTGCTCACCGGTCGCGCCTTCGGTTTTTTCGGCACCCTCGAAGACATGGACGCCATTTCCGGCTATTCCTCTCCCACAGAGTGTCCCGAATACGACAATTTTGAGGTCGGCCACACCTCCACCTCCATCAGTCTGGCCACCGGACTGCAAAAAGCGCGCGACCTCAAAGGCACCGACGAGAACATCATCGCCGTCATCGGCGACGGCTCGCTCTCCGGCGGCGAAGCCTTCGAAGGACTCAACGAGGCATCCGAACTCGGCACCGGCATCCTCATCGTGGTTAACGACAACGAAATGTCCATCGCCGAAAACCACGGCGGCATCTACAAGAACCTGCGCGCACTGCGCGAAAGCCACGGCACGTGCGAGCACAACTGGTTCAAGGCTTGGGGGTTCGAGTACGTCTACCTCGAAGAAGGCAACGACCTGGAACAACTCATCAAAGTTTTCCACAGCGTGAAAGGCACCACACGCCCCACCGTCGTACACATCCACACGGAAAAGGGGCACGGGTTCGCACCCGCCGTGCAGAACAAAGAGGCTTGGCATTGGGGCCTGCCCTTCGACCGCACCGACGGCAGCCGACCCGAGATGCCGGCACAAGAGAACTATGCCCAACTCTTCTCCGACTGGATGCTGCGCGAGATGAAGCACGACAAGACCCTCGTTGCCGTCACGGCCGGCACACCCACTGTGGCGGGTTTCAACCGCGCGAAACGCGAAGAGGCCGGTGCACAGCATGTCGACGTGGGCATCGCCGAAGAACAGGCCACGGCCATGATTTCAGGCATGGCCAAAGGCGGACTCCGCCCCGTGTGGACGGTCACCAGCACCTTCATCCAACGTGCCTACGACCAGATTGCACAAGATCTGTGCATCAATGCCAACCCGGCGGTCATCAATGTGATGTATGGCGGCGCCGGCGTGATGAACGACATCACGCACATCTGTCTCTTCGACATTCCTATGCTATGCAGCATACCTGGTCTCGTTTATCTCGCTCCCACTACCTGCGAAGAGTATTTCGCCATGTTGCGCTGGGCGGTGCGCCAAGACAAGTGCCCCATCGCCCTCCGCGTGCCGAGCAATGGCGTGCACCACACGGCCGAGGCGGTCGATGAGCAGTATGCCTACGTCCCGCAATACCAAGTGGTGCACCGCGGACAGCAAGTGGCGATCATCGCAGCCGGTTCCTTCTTCCAAAAGGGCGAGAACGTTGTGCGGCTGCTCGCCCAAAAGGGCATCGATGCCACCCTCATCAACCCGCGCTACCTCCATGCGGTGGACGCCGATACGCTCAACGCCTTGAAGACCGACCACTCCTTGGTGGTGACGCTCGAAGACGGCTGCACAGACGGTGGTTTCGGCCAACGCATTGCGGCCTTCTACGGACCGACCGACATGAAAGTGTGGGTAGGGGGCATTAAAAAGGACCTTTACGACCGGTTCGACCTGCAAAAACTGCTGGCCGACAACCATTTGCTCGACGAGCAGATCGTGGAGCAGGTGCTCAAACTGGTCGACTGACCCACGATGCTTTCGCCCTTCGGCGCGCGCTGAATGGGTGTGCCGAAGGCATCGCTCCACCCGCCGTTACGCAGTGGTCGAAACAGGGACGGGAAATGTTTCCCGTGGAACATTCGCTCTCCTTTCAGCCTGAGAGCTTTTCTCTGCTTCGATCGCTACGCAACGGCGGGCGTATTTTTGCCGCTTAGTCGGCGCGCACACGAGCAGTCACCGTCGATGCAGAACGGGAGTGAGGGGAAAATATGATGGACGTCACAAGACGAGAAGTGGAACAAGGATCCGCAAACGGGATGTGGTTTTTCTGACGACAAAATTAGGATCTTCTCGGGAAAGCACCAAATCAGAAAATCACAGTTCATCGAATATGCTCGCCATTTACAAGCGATTAAAAATGGAAATCTGCGGCAAATCTCACAAATTCTCATAACTCAAAAGAAAACACGGGGGCTTTCTCTCCGGAGTCGAGAGAAAGCATAAAAACGAACGAACTGCAACGAGACAGCGCGCAACGCTTCACAACAGCGTTGCGCGCTGTGTTTTCTCCTCACCACACTGTTCTCACTGCGCCCGCGTCCCATGGACCAAAGCGTAAACCCATTCCCATCTCGCACGCCGATTCCTCCCAACGCCCCACGCCACAAGATCACCGATCGATTGAAGCTCAAAAGAACTCGAGGGAAAACGAAAACAACGGCCCACTTTCGCGCGTTTCTCCCCCACTAAATCGAGAAACGTCCCCGTTTTGCTCGCCGCGCGTGAACACTGCAGGTGAAGCTTTCGCCCCGCTCACGCGCGCGTACGCACTCACCGAATTTCGGCTTTTTGCCTTCACCCTTCACCACCCGACTACAACGCACACGATTTCAACCATTTTCGGGTGAAGGCTAGGGCTCGCCGAACCTTCACCGTGTCCTCCCGAATGGGTGAACAGCGTGTGAAGGCAAAAGAGCAAAAACCTTCACCCTTTTCTTTCTCTCGCTCAACAACTTAGGGCATACGGGTGAAGGAGTGAAGGCAAAAAACAAAAACCGCCTGACGCGCGCATATACGCGCGCGTGAAGCCCCCTCACAGCACCGGTATTATACAGATTTGAAAACAGAACGAGCAATACGTCGCAAACACACAAAAAAAGGCTCATCCGACATTTGGAGTGATGCGACAATCGTGCAGCGCATATAGCCCTAGCCGAAAATACCTTTCATCGCTAAAACCATAGGCCACTCTCTTCATAACCTTTATCTTATGGTTGATCCCCTCCACTTTCCCGGTCGATATGGGGCAGTCGTACCACGCCGGAATACCGGTTCTATAAGCCCTGATTGTAACGGCCCGGGGCAAAGGATATCCGTTCCTGACAATCCTAGTCACCATCTGCACACTTGCACTTGTAGCAGCGGACTTTCATACGCAGAATTACCTTTTTGCCATCGATCGGAAGGCAGATAAAGTAGCGAGTGCGAAAGCCATTCTTCACCAAATGGGCATGACCGCATTGGGGACAGCAT
>ERZ1674082.168-NODE-168-length-14309-cov-8.624877_pt1 | contig 14309 bp, 7 predicted proteins | sample MGYA00581118_ERZ1674082 | MGnify/ENA primary metagenome ERZ1674082 (study PRJEB41354, sample SAMEA4873329) | human saliva metagenome | biome: human-associated habitat [ENVO:00009003]; feature: mouth environment [ENVO:08000002]; material: saliva material... | reverse complement strand
TGGTACGATCGTAGCGGTCGTTACTACGAAGACGAGAATGCAACGACCATTAAATGAACCTTTCCCAACAAACTCCCCATATTTTTCTATCACTCATGAAACAAACCCTCACTGTCTCCGTGGCAGCCCTCGGCCTCCTCGTGCTGAGTTCGTGCAGCGGGAAGCTTGGATCGCTTTCTGCCGACAATTTCACCGTTACCCCCGCGCCTCTCGAAGTGGTAGGCGACGCCGTTCCGGCCACAATCAACGGCCGTTTCCCTGAAAAGTACATGAAGAAAAAGGCCATCGTCACCGTTGTGCCCGAATTGCGCTATGCCGGCACGCGCACGGTGGGACAAAGCGCCACTTTCCAGGGAGAAAACGTGGTGGGCAACGACCAAACCATCGCCTACAAGGTGGGTGGCAACTATGTGATGCGCACGAATTTCCCCTACACTCCCGCCATGGATCGCAGCGAGCTCTATCTGACCTTCGATGCCCGCATCGGCAACAAGCGTGTCGCCATTCCCGAGGTGAAAGTGGCCGACGGTGTGCTCGCCACCTCGCAACTGGTCTACCGCACCCTCGCATCCGCCTCGACCGCTACGGCAGCCGACGGCTATCAGCAGCAGATCAGCCGCAGACAAGACGCACAAATCAAATATCTCATCAACCAAGCCAAAGTGCGCACCAGCGAAATCAATCGCACCTCGGTGCAAGACTTCGTGAAAATGCTGCGTGAGATCAAAGCCGACCGCAAGAATCTGGCGCTCGACAACATCGAAGTAGCAGCTTACGCCTCGCCCGACGGCTCTCTGGGCTTCAATAAAGAACTGGCTGAGCACCGTCGCAACACGGCCGAGCAATATGTGAACGGACAACTGCGCAAAAATAAACTCGGCACCAACGTCGACACGAAATACACCGCCGAAGACTGGGAAGGCTTCAAAGAACTGGTGCAACAAAGCAACATTCAGGACAAAGAAGCCATCATTCGTGTGCTTTCGCTCTACCAAGATCCCGAAGAACGCGAGCAACAGATTCGCAACATCTCGACAGCCTTCACCGAACTGGCCAATGAAGTGCTGCCCGAACTGCGCCGCGCGCGTTTGGCCATCAATTATCGGGTGGTGGGTCGCACCGACGACGAGATTCGCGAGCAGTATATGAACGACCCCTCCAAGCTTTCGATCGAAGAAGTGCTGTATGCCGCCACGCTCACCCAGAATCCCGACGAACGCAAGGCCATTTTCGAAAAGGCCGTGCGTCTCTATCCGAACGACAAGCGTGCGCACAACGGTTTGGCGCAAATCGCCTATGCCAAGGGCGACATGGAGACTGCGAAGGCCGAATTGGCCCAAGCCGCCGAGCTCCCCGAAGCAAATGCCAACGCCGCACTCATCGCCGTGCGCGAACATCATCTCGATCAAGCCGAATCACTGCTCGGAAAGGCCCTGACAGCGTCTAATTACAACGAAGTGCTCGGCAATCTCCAGGTGGCTCGCGGCAATTTCGTACAGGCTGCGCAGACACTTAAGGGGGTCAACACCAATACTGCCGCCCTCGCTCAGATCCTCACCAAGGACTATGTCTCAGCCCGCCAGACCCTCATGGCCGTTCCGCATCGCGATGCGATGACCGCCTATTTGGCTGCCATTGTCAGCGCGCGCACCGGCGATGTCAAGGGCGCAGCGCAAGCACTGGCCGGAGCCATTGCCGCCGACCGCTCTCTTGCCGGACTGGCCCAGACAGATCTCGAATTGGCCAAGGTGCTTGCGGCACATCCCGAGCTGGTGAAATAAACTCGGCGCCGACTTTTCAACCCCTCTTCCCCTAAGCACGACAGGAACGCCGCATTGTCTGCGTTCCTGTCGTTTTTTTTAGCCCATTTCCCACATGAATTTCCGTTTACTCCTCACGTTCCTCCTTCCGCCAGCCTTGCTGCTCTCGTGCGGCCCCGACAAACACACGGCTCGCCTGTCGGGGCAAATCAAAGGTGTGGACCAGGCCGCGATCATCGCCTACGCTCCTGCGGAAAGCCCCGCCGACGGAGGCGCGACCGACAGCATTCATCTGTCGCGTGGCGCCTTCAGCTACGATCGTCCCACTCAAGCGCCGTTGCTCCTCACTTTGGTCTATCCCAACTACTCCACGCTCACGCTAATTGCGGTGCCCGGTGAGGAAGTGCACCTGTCGGGTGAGGCCAATCGGTTGAAAGAGGTGGAAATCTCCGGCGGCGAGGAAAACGAGCTCTTGCAGGGTTTCCGTGACGGCAACCACGGTCGTTCGGAAGCCGACATCCGCCGCAAGGCCGAAGCCTTCATCCGTTCGCACCCCACGCGGTTGGCCGCCGTTGCCGTGTTTCTCGACATTTTCGCAGCATCTGAACATCCGCGCTACCGTCCCGACGGCGAATTGCTCGAACTGCTCGTCAAGTCGCAGCCCGACAATGCGCAATTGAAGCAGATTGCAGCGAACCTGCGACCGGTGTTCGCCGTTGCCGAAGGCGCCCCGCTGCCGAAGTTCTCGGAGCTCACGCTCAGTGGCGGCAACATCACGAGCGAAATGCTCAAGGGACGCGCCGCGCTCATCGTGTTCAGCGGTTCGTGGGACGGTAATTACTTCCGCTATGTGCCCACGCTCAACCGCCTGCGCCGCCGTTTCGGTGCACGACTCTCGGTGGTCAATGTGCTGCTGGACACCGACGCAGGGCAAGCCCGCGACCGCGCGCAGCGCGATTCGCTCAGCAATGCCATTTACGCGGCGGGCGAATATGAAAGCGCCCTGGCCCGCAAGTTGGGCGTGCGCTATGTGCCGGGCTGTCTGCTCATTGACGCCACGGGTACGGTGGTGGCACGCGACATCGATCCCGAACGGCTGGAAGGAGCCGTGGAGAAGGTGGTGCGCTGAGGCCGTCGAATTCCCGTCTGCTCGCCGTGTGCGGTCGGCACTGCCGCGTTGCATCCCATTGGCCCCGAGCAGGGGACAATGTGGAGTGACGAATCGGCTTGCTTACCCCAGTCTTTGCGCTTTCGTCACCTCATCGCTCACGAGAATCTGCCGCCGTCGTGCGCAGTGTCCCGATAAAGATCGGTCCGCCCTCTTCCTCTGAAGGAAGAGAGCGGACCGTTTTTTCTTGCCTGCGCGATCGTCGCACGGGTGTCGGCTTGTGCGCACTACGTATGCCACACACAGTCTGGAGAAAGCCCCGCGTTTGCCGTGATTTTCTCCGCATTTTCCGACGAAAGCTCCCTGCTTTTTGCTCCTTCCTGCGCGTTTTCCCCGGCTTCTCTCTTGCGAGCGGGCACTCCCTCCGCTGATGTCGGAAAGGTGTAGCCGATCGCCGCTGCGACGTGTGCTGAGCAGGCCGCCCGTCGACCGGTTTGGCGAGTGCGCTCGGAGGGGGGGGACAAATGCCGGCCGGAGTGTCGGGCTCCTTCGGATCGATCACGACGGTGCGAGCGGGGCTGCCGACGTCCTGCTGCGCGGAGGTGGAACGGTGTTGGGTGCAGTTCGCCGAGCGAGTGCCCGTAGCGTCGCGCCGGTACACAAAAAAAGCCGGCAGACGCAAGGTTTACGTCTGCCGGCGCGAAGATGTGCAGTGCAGTGCGGTGCGAAACCGCGCGAGCCGCGGAGCAAGGCTAATTACGCCGTCGCGTGTGTGCGGCTTCTCTGCCTGTCATTAGTTTTTGAACCATTTCACCGCTTCGTTTTTTCCATCGTTGCGCACAAGCTGCACGAGGTAGGTACCTTTTTGCAGCGTGGCGGTGGAGAAGACCACGCGGTTGGATCCGTTGAGCGGGAGATCGAAGAGGTGGGCACCGCGCAAATCGACCACCGAGGCGGAGCGATAAGCAGTGAGTGCGCCACTGAGTGTAGCAGTTTCAGCGCCGGGCACGCTGGTGACGCGAAGCACCGGCTGTTGCGCGAAAGGGCGGTTGGCGATTCCGGTATAGAGTTTTCCCAATCCCGAGAAGCGGAGCGTATAGTTGGCCACTTTGTCGGTGGGTACCTTATATTTGTCCAAAGTCAAAGCCGGACCGCAGCTACCACTGCCGACACCCTGCTGGAAGAAGTCGAAGTGGGCGGTGTTGAACTTCGAAGGAGCGAGTTCCCAATCGTGTTCCACGTTCACGAGATCGTGATCGTCGTAGGGCAGCACGGAGAATTCAACCTGTCCTTCGGTGGAAACGAGTACGCCGTTGCCTTCTGCATCGATCAGACGGAGATCGCGGAGCCCCATACGGTTGCCGCAAGTTTGGGTGCGGGCGTAGTGGGTGAGATTGCTGTCGACGCGCTGCACGTAGTGGCCGAAGAACGAACCTTCGCAGCGATCGGAGTAGTTTTCGCGGGGACCGCGCGCCGTATAATCCATGAGCGCGAAACGATTGTCGAAGCCCATGCTTATGCCGAGGCGGCGCAGTTGACCCTTATTCTGCGCTTGTGTGGGATCGAGCGACACGTTGAGCACCACATTACCGTCGGCGTGGATGGTATAGGTGAGCGTGTTGGGCACAAGGGCTTGGCGCGTTGCCGTCACCGTGTAGGTGCGTCCGCCGTCGGTCGTCTTGATCGTGGGCACAGCGTCCTGGTTGTTGCTGTCGGCTATGCGATAGCGCCATTCAAGGGTGTTGTAAGGCTTACTGGTGTAGGGCGCTTCGTTCTCGATCCAGCGGAAGTTGTCGTAAACGGGGCCCTTGCCGTAGGCAATAACGGGTTGATCGTTGTACTTCCATTCGACGAGTTGCGAAGTCGTCGTGTTGAAGGTCATCGAAACGAGGCTGTTGGAGATCGTAGCCAGGTTGCCTACTTTCTTCAACTTGAGGGCGGGCACGTCGGCCTTGGGCGTGAGGGCGGGCAAGGCGGTGCGCTGGGCGAGTTCAAACTGCTCTGCTGCCATGACATAGCCGGCTTTTGCCCAAGGCTTGTCGCTCTTGAGACGGAGGTAGACGTTGAGGTGGTAGTCATCGGCACCGTTCTCGGGCACATTGGTGGTCATGGTGAAGGGAAGCACGCGACGCGATGCGGCCGTGAGGGGCGGCAATTCGATGTTGCCCTTTTCAACGACGACACCGTTCTTCAATACCTCGAAATCGAGGGTGAAGTCAGCGAGATTGATGAACGCATAGTTGTTGCGCACGATCAGGCTCTTGCTGTTCTTGCCGTTGTTGAACCCAAAGGTCACGTATTGATACACCTTCTTGACGATGTCGAGTTTGGGAGTCCACTCGCGTTCGGAAGTGATCACGCCGTTGTTGACAAAGTTACCCTGGTGAGGTCCGGGGTAGTCGTAGCCGGTGGTCAATTGCTTGATGCCCTGTTTGAGCTTCTGGGGGTTGTAGATGCCTTGATCCACCCAGTCCCAAATGCAACCGCCGATGCCGAGTCTCGATTTTTCGATGATGTCCCAGTATTCGCGGAGGTAACCCACACTGTTGCCCATGGCGTGGTCATATTCGCACATGAAGAAGGGTTGGTCGCCTGCGTTGTTGTTGGCAAATCGCTGCACGTAGTTCAGGTCAGGGTACATTTTGGAGTGGAGGTCCGTGATGCCGTCGAGGTGACGGCCTGCATTGGTGGCTCCCTCGTAGTGAATGGGACGAGGGTCGAGGGCACGTGCTGCGTTGTGCGTGGCAATGAAGTTGTCGCCTGCGCCCGATTCGTTACCGAGCGACCAGAAAATGATGGAGGGGTGGTTGCGATCGCGCTGCACCATGCGCACCGTACGGTCGATCATGGCGGGTTTCCAAGATTCTTGTCCGGAGATGACAGCCGTGTTGTAGCCGCCGTTTGCACCGTGATCGTTCCAGTTCTTGTGACATTCGAGGTCAGCTTCGTCCATGACGTAGAGGCCATAGTAGTCGAACATGGCGTTCATTTTGGCCTGACGGGGGTAGTGTGAGGTGCGCACCGTGTTGACATTGGCCTGCTTCATGAGGGTAATGTCGTGCAACATGGTGGGCACGTCGATGGTGCGGCCGGTTTCGGGATGCGTGTCTTGGGTGTTCACCCCTTTGAAGAAGACGCGTGTGCCGTTGATGAGCACTTGTCCGTTGCGCATCTCGATGTTGCGGAATCCGTACTGGGTGTTGAAGGCCATTTCCTCCTTGCCACTGGCGTCTTTTTGACTGACAATGACGGAGTAGAGTTCGGGCGTTTCGGCCGTCCAGAGGCGGAGGTCATTGAGATTGTCGAAAGTGATGTCCACCTTCTTGCTCGTTTCGCCGGCAGCAAAGTCGACCGTTTTTTCGCTCTGCGCCACTTGTTGACCGTCGGGATCGAGCAGGGTGACCTCTACGCGCTTTTCGGCCGCCGTTTTGTCGCGGTTGTCGAGCTCGAGCTGCACATTGAGCGAACCGCTCTTGTAGCGTTTGGTCGCATTGAGGTTGGAGGTGATGTAGTGGTCGCGCACAAAGGTGCGGGGAGTGGCCACCAAATATACATCACGATGCAGACCGCTCATGTGGAACACGTCTTGTCCTTCGAGATATGAGCCGTCTGTCCAACGGATCACTTGCACGCTGACATTGTTCTTGCCGGCGTGGAGCGCGGAAGTGACGTCAAATTCGGCATCGTTGTTGGCGCCTTGCGTGTAACCGATGTATTTTCCGTTGACCCACACGTAGGCACCACTATAAATACCATCGAAGTGGAGGAACACGCGCTTGCCGTCCCAGTTGGCGGGGAGATCGAAGTCGCGGCGGTAGCTTCCCACGGGATTGGGGTCTACTTTTCCGCGATATTCCTTGCGCAACTTAATGTAGGGAGGGTCATCTTCGAAAATGTAGTCCACATTTACGTAGACCGGTTTGTCATATCCCTTCATTTCCCAGCAAGAGGGCACGTCGATGTTGTCCCATGCTGCAGTGTTGTAGTCGTTCTTGACAAAAGCGGTGTCGCGTTTTGCGGCATCAGGTGCGTAGTGGAATTTCCAAGTGCCGTTGAGCGACTGCACTTCGGTGGAGTTCGGGTTGAGCCATGCCTGTTTGAAACGCGCATCGGCCTTCAAAGCGGCTGTGGTGGCGTAGGGCATGAACGTGGCATGTCCGTTTTCCTTGTTGATGGCGAAGATCGCTTCGTTTTGCCACTCCGTTTTGGGTTGCTCCACGCGCTTGTCTTGCCAATCCTTCACCTCGGTGAAGCGGAACTCCGAGTTGTCGTCAGTGCTATAGCCCACATAGATTTCGCCTTTTTCGTTCATACTGAGTAAATAGAAACCGTAGGCCTCAGAAATGATGCGGTACACACCATTCTTTCCCTGCACAGGTTCGAACACGAAACGCTGGTTGGGGTTGTTCTTGTTGGAATCCCATTGCAAAGGTTTGCGGGGCCCGTTGAGAGCCAAGTCCATGGCTTTCTTGTAATTGCTGTTGTAGATCAAGAACGCTCCGTCGCCTGCGTCGAGGAGTTGGAACACTTGCGAGGGCGCCGTGGGATCCGGTTTCGCACCTTCGTAGTTGCTGTTGTTGGAGGGCGAATCTCCATTGCTCAAATTGAGATTGTGCGCCACAGCCGTGATGGTATAGTGCTTATTGGCCACCGGTTGTGCGAGTGCAAGGACAGCACTCATACACCAGAGCAACAAGACAGACCAAAGCCGCCTGTGTCGAGAGTTGGTGAACTGTTTCATGATAGGAAAGTGAGAGATAAACTAAAAAATAGAGAGATGAAAATTTCAGATCATTCGAAGTAGAAGGTGAGCACCACCATATTGGGTGTAGCGCTCTGCAGACTCTGGGTGAAAACCAGCTGTGTGGGATCGGTCAGGTCGGGGCGATTGCGCTGTAGCGTGTTGTTTAATCCGAAACAGAACTTGAGTTCGGGTATCAACTTGAAGAAAGGCAGGTAAAAGTCGCAACCGAAACCCACTTCGACGAAGGTTTGCAGCGGCCGCGTGCGGATGTAGCTTCCTTTGGACGAGGTGAGATCATACATCATGTCGACTCCCCCGACCACGTAGGGACGAAAATTATTATAGCGCGGAGCCGCCGCCTTGAGGAGGACAGGCAATGCAATATAAGTGGTTTTCATGTCCTGCGTCAGCTCCTGTTTGGTCGCCATGTTGCGGAACGTGAGGTGTTTCGACCCGAAATGCAGCGTGGGAGTGGCGCGCAGCGCGAAATTTCTCGTGAGTCGCCACTCGCCCAACACGCCTACAGAGAAGCCAAAGTTCTGTCTGTCGTTCTCGCCCACCCATTGTGCGCCGTCGGCCGTGTTGATGTAGCCGTTGTTGAGGAGCTTCAAACCCTGATCGTGCAGCCCGATTTGGAAACCATAGTGCCACGCGCGCTCATCGATGTAGGGTTTGTATTGCACAACGCGTTGTTGCGCGCCGCCCCGAAGGGTGGCGAAGCAAAGCAGGAGAAAGAACAGCAAGCGAATGTGCATGTGGATAAAAATGAGGGGAATTTCGCAGCAGCGGAGGCCACTTTCGGACGAAAGTGCCTACTCGTGGTGAGGATTCGGCGGAGAGTTTAAGGAATGCTCAGCCCCACCGACTCAATCCCCGTGATATTCTCGCGTTGCATCAAGTGCCGTACAGTGATACGTCCCTTTGCGCCTTTCGGTAATCGAAGGGTGGCGAGCGGAAATGTGTAAGGGTGGAGCGAAATGCCGTGTGCGCGAAGTTCTCCGTCGTCGGCCGACAAATCGGCCACGAGGGTGTCGTTGCGCACCATGAGTAGACTGTCGCGCATGCAGCGGGGCGGCCGCGGTTGTCCGATCGCCGTGAAATGACGTCGGGCGTCGGCGCGCGCTTGAGCCGCAGCATCGGGTACGGGAAGGGTCCATCGTTGGTGAACGACGAGCGTGATCGATCGAAAGGGATAAGCCTTGTCAGAAGATTTGCGCAGCATGACCGACAGCGGGTAGTCTTGTGTGGTCGGAAGACTGTCCACGGTGAAGACGTAGCCCGTTCCGCGTGTCCACCCGTTGGGATCCACCTGTGCGAATTGCAGATAAGCTTCCGCCTCTCTGCAGGCTACGAGGAGCAGTCCCGCGAGCAGCAACAAGCAGAGTCGCCGTGCAGGTCGGCACAGTCGTGTGCAAGCAGCAATCATCTGTTTCATTTCGTCGGGTTGTTGTCGGTGGTGTCAGAAGCCGGCCGGGTGTTGTCACGACGCGCACCTCCTTTGGCGTTGTCGTTGCGTGTCTCTGTCTCTCGGCCGTTTCTTCCGCGTTCGTTTCGGCCCCCGTTTCTTTCGCGGTTCCGGTCCTCGCCGCGGCGTGCCGGACGTTCGCGCCGATTGTTTGCCGTGCGCGCTGCAGTGGGTGCGGCATCGCGGTTCTCGTCTTTGGCGTTGGCGGTCGCCCCCTCTGGGCGAGGACGGCGTTTCTTCCGCTTTTTGGCCTTGTCGAAGCGCGTCAAATCGTCTTGCTCAGCCAGATCCACCACTTTTTTCTGTGCCGGTTGTTGGCCGTCGTCGAGCAGTTCGGGTTTGTTACCTTCGCGGTTCATTTCGATCACCTCCAAGGCCCGTTCGGCACTGATGGTGACAAGATTGGCTGCCATGCGTTTATCGGTCGAATAAGTGATCTGTCCGCTGAGAATGTCGGCCTTGAAATGGTAATACGTGCCGTCTGCCGTTTCGAGTTGCACATTGCGTTCAGGCAAACTCTTGTGCGCCTCATTATATACATCGAGTTCGTAGTTCAGGCAGCATTTGAGTTTTCCGCATTGCCCGGCCAGTTTCTGTGGATTGGGCGAAATGTCTTGTTGTCTGGCCGCTCCGGTCGACACCGTCTGGAAGTTTTTCATCCAGGTGGAGCAGCAGAGTTCACGTCCGCAAGGGCCGATCCCGCCGATGCGTCCCGCTTCCTGTCGCGCCCCGATCTGTCGCATCTCGACGCGTACGTGAAAGGTGTCGGCCAGCACGCGAATCAGTTTGCGAAAGTCCACACGCGAATCGGCAATATAGTAGAATATCGCCTTGTTGCAGTCGCCTTGATACTCGACGTCGCCGATTTTCATGTCCAGCTCGAGCGATTTGGCAATTTGTCGGCTTTGGATCATCGTATCGTTCTCTCGGCTGCGCGCTTCTTGCCACTTTTCGAGGTCTGTGGTGCGCGCTTTTCGGTAGATGCGTTTGATCTCGCCGGAGTTTTTGGGTTGTGCCTTTTTCATTTGCAGTGGCACGAGCGATCCGGTGAGAGTAACGGTACCGATGTCGTGTCCGGGCGAGGCTTCCACGGCCACCACGTCTCCTTTTTGGAGATCGAGGTGATTGTCGTTGCGGAAATATCCTTTGCGCGTATTTTTAAATTGCACTTCCACCAGGTCGGAGAACTCGTCGTTGCCGGGGATGTCGCTGTTGTAATCGAAGGTGTTGAGTTGATGTTTCGAGCACCCGCATCCGCAGGCCGAGAATCCGCGGAGTGCAGGGTCGGGAATGGTCGTTTGTGACATGTAGAAAAATATAGTGACGGCTTTTTCTCGACAGCGCGCAGCTGTCGACAGCCGGGAATGGAGTGGGGTGCGTCGTGCCGTATGGATACAATTCACCCTCATACGCAAAAGTATATTTTTCTGTCGGAAGTACCAAACGAATGGAGGGTTTTAGCAGTCCGTCCCCTTGTTTTGTCTCTGTCCTCGAAACTTCCACCGTCGCTTTCTCACCCTTGTGACAAAAGTTGGGGACGATGCACAGAAAGTTCGCCGCTTTCGATGAGAAAACGGGAGTTTTCGTTCCACAGCCCGCACAGCGTACAGACAAAGGATAGCGTCCCGCAGTGAATATGGAGTGCCCCAACGCGAAACTGGAGTGGTCCGATGCGAATCGGGAGGGTATCGACGGAAATCGGGAGTGAAACGATGTCACTCCGCGCAGCCCCGAAACGCAAACCGCCCCTCGTCGGGTAGACGAGGAGCGGTCTGAGCAAGCGGGGGACGAAAGTCGTCGACCGGCAGATAGGGTTAGTGCTGTCCCGCCTTCGGTGTTTCGAGTAGCGGGAGAAGCGCGCCGTAGCCCTCGCGTTCCATGTCCGCTTTGGGGACGAAACGCAACGAGGCACTGTTGATGCAATAGCGCAATCCACCAGTGGCTTTCGGTCCGTCGTTGAAGACGTGGCCGAGGTGGGCACCGCCGAGTTTGCTGCGCACCTCCGTGCGGTGCATGCCGTGACTATTGTCGGTGAAGTTGTCGAGCAGATGCGGATCGATGGGCTTCGAGAAGGCCGGCCATCCGCATCCCGATTCAAATTTGTCGGTCGAAAGGAAAAGCGGTTCGCCGGTGGTGATGTCAACATAGATGCCCGGCCGGAATTCCTTGTCGTAGGCATTTTGATGCGGGGCTTCGGTGGCCGCCTTTTGCGTCACGGCATATTGCACGTCGGTGAGTCGGCGTCGTAGCTCTTCGTCCGTGGGTTTTCGGTAGGTGTTTTTGGAGAGCGCATCGGCATTGGCGCGTCGGGCCTCTTCGAAGAGCGCACTCGGCACATGGCAATAGCCGCCGGGATGCACGTCGAGATAGTCTTGGTGGTAGTCCTCGGCCGCATAGAAGTTGTGCAGCGGTTCTACCTCGACGGCCACCGGCCGCCCGATAGCTGCGGCCAACTTTGCTTTCTCGGCCACGAGCAGCGGGCGGAGTGCAGGATCGGTATAGTAGATGCCGGTGCGGTATTGCGGTCCCACGTCCCCGCCTTGGCGGTTCACGCTGGTCGGGTCGATCGTTCGGAAAAAGAGTTGGACCAAAAGCGTGAGGGGGAGTCGTTGCGGGTCATATTTCACCTCGACCGTTTCGGCAAAGCCGGTTTGGTGTCCGCACACCTGTTCGTAGGTGGGGTTTTCTACATGGCCGTTGGCATAACCCACGCGGGTGTCCAGAACGCCGTTGATTTGTTTGAAGAAATGCTCGGTGCCCCAGAAGCATCCTCCGGCAAAATAGAGGGTTGCAGTATCGTTCATTGTGTTGGTGTTTTTGAGGTTGTGTTGTGTGCGTGCGCAAGCCGTGAGCGTCAGCCCGAAGGCCAGCCCCAGTGCTGCGACGGCAACTAGGAGTCGGAAAGGAGTACGCATGGTTTGTATATTAGAGGTTTGATTGAGCTGATGTTGAGCAGGACGGATGGCAAAACTCCCCGTGCGCCTTGTGGAGGAGGTGCATCGGGGAGTTCTGTGAGTGTTTGCATTGTCGAAACCGCGCTGCCTAGCTTAGGCGGTCGGCCCATTGTGGGTGGAGGTCGGTTTCGTCGAGTGTCGCATCAGGCAACCGGCGTTTCTTGTTCGTCGGTGGTCTCGCCGGCCGTGCGCCATTGGCGCCATGCCGCGAAGAGGAAACCGACAATCAGCAGCACGATGGCCGCATAAGCGATGTATTCGGTCGTTGTCACCGAGGTGGGACGGAACGTAAGGACGATCTCATGCTGTCCGGCGGGAACGCGGAGGGCGCGCAGCACATAGTTCACGCGAGCCACTTCCACCGGTTTGCCGTCGATGGTGGCCGTCCAGCCCGGATAGTAGATTTCGGAGAACACCGCCACGCCGTCTTTGCTGTTGTCGCTCGTGTAGCGCAGTTCGTTCGGCGCATAGTGCTTGAGCTCGATGCGGCCCTGTCCGTCGGTGGCGCCTTTGAGCAGCGATTCGAACCGGGCATCGGCCACCGCTTGGTGTTTCAGATCGAGCTTTCCGAGTGCTTGGATCTCGGCATCGGCATTGGGCACGAACTTCACCTCGTTGACAAACCAAGCATTGCCGTTGGCGTGAGCATTTTGCAGGGCGATGTTGCCATTGCCGAGAATCACCCACTTCATGTTGAGCATGTTGAGCACCGGCGTCACCGAATCGGTGTTGAGGGTCGAGGCCACATACGCATTCAGTTGCTCCTGGCTGCGGATGCCGCGCGCGGCAAGTTGCGCACTGTCGGCTGCCGCCTGGGCATAAGCCTTTTGAGCAGCTTCGCCGAGGTGCTGGCATTCGTTGTCGAGATAGAAATTGATCAACTCCTGGTAGCGACGGAGTTTCGCGGCGTGATAGCCACCGATCGACTTGTGCCAGAAAGCCGTTTGGTTCGAAGTCTCGTTGAACGGGCTGCCACCGGAAAGATTCAGCACGCGGTAGTCGGGATCTTTGTCCTTCAAAATGAGCTGATCGGCGGGCGATTTGGCAAAGTTGCCTTGCATCGCTTCGGGTTCTTTGAAACTGTCGGTGTTGAGGTAGCGGCGATCAATGTTGACGAGGTCGCCAAGCGTGAGGACGAGGAGCACGCCCACCACAGCCGCCGAGGGAATGGCTTTCGGCCATTTGGCATAAGCGGCCACCAGCGCAAGGGCAATGAGCGAAAGGAAGAAAGCACGCCAAGCCGTGGCTGAAAGGATGGCCGCGTGGAGTTGCAGGATGGCTCCCTTGTAGCCATTGACGAAATCGGCGGGCAGACCGAGTTGCTGCAATTGAGCAAAAGCTTGGCTGTCGGCCGTCGAGAGGAGGTTCGAGGCATCGGGCACGAGAGCGTAGAACAGACTCACGCCGACGGTGAGCACCGCTGCCACACCGAGGGAGATTTTACCGCGGCGCGTTCCGAAAATCTTTTCCGGGTGGCGAATCACCTCAGCCAAGGCGAGCATCGCCAAGACAGGCATGGTGAATTCGGCGATCACCAGCGCCGACGACACGGTGCGGAACTTCGCATACATCGGCAGCACATCGATGAAGAAGTCGGTGGCTCCCATGAAATTGTGTCCCCATGCGAAGAGGAAAGAGAGCAGGGTAGCCGCGGCAAGCGCCCACTTGAGCGGTCCGCGCACCAAGCCGAGACCGAGCAGGAAGAGGAAGCAAATGATGGCTCCCACATAAACGGGACCCACCGTGAACGGTTGGTCACCCCAATACTGGTTGATGCCCGGGATATTGCCCGAACCGGTGGCCTGTTGCAACTGCGTGGCATATTGATAGAACTCATCGTAGCCTTTGAGTCCCTCCACGCCGTCGCGTTCGAGAATGCTGCTCGATCCGCCGCCTTTGAAGTCGGGCATCAAGAGCGTGAGCGTCTCGTCGATGCCATAGCTCCACTGGGTGATGTAGTCGCGCGCCAATCCGTCGGTGCCCTCCGCTTCGGGAGCTTCCTTCTGCTCGGCCGTTTTCGGTGCCGCGACGGTCAGTTCCGTCTTTCCGCGCATCGACTCTTTCGAATATTGCCACGTGTGGTAGAGGTTAGGCAGGTTGACCGCTGCCGCCAGGAGTCCTCCCACCAGGAGTGCGCCGGTGGCTTTCGCCCAGCGGCCGAGGGTTCTGCTGCGCAAGGCCTCGATGCCGTAGGCCACCGCCACAAAGAGCATGACAAAGAGGAAATAGTAAGTCATCTGCAAGTGGTTGGCCGCAATTTGCAAGGCGGCAAAGAGCG